>MDSW01019703.1_pt1 | contig 12724 bp, 14 predicted proteins | sample 811171 | NCBI WGS metagenome assembly MDSW01 (sample SAMN05326641, study PRJNA326480) | marine metagenome | isolation source: seawater | place: Atlantic Ocean: North West | collected 2012 | reverse complement strand
CTGGTGGTGTTTGGAAAACAGAAAATTCAGGCACAACATGGAAATCAATTTTTGATGATCAAAAAAGCTACTCAATTGGTTGTATTTCATTAGACCCTCAAAATCCAAATATTATTTGGGTAGGAACAGGTGAAAATGTTGGAGGAAGGCATGTAGCTTATGGTGATGGAATTTATAAAAGTGAAGATGGTGGAGAATCTTGGAAAAATATGGGTTTAAAAAAATCTGAACATATTTCTAAAATCATTATTCACCCAAAAAATTCAGATATTATTTGGGTTGCTTCGCAGGGACCTTTATGGAATAAAGGAGGAGAAAGAGGAGTTTACAAATCTATAGATGGTGGAGAATCTTGGACTCAAACACTTGGAGATAATGAATGGATTGGAGCAACAGATTTATTAATTGATCCAAGAAACCCTAATTCATTATACGCAGCAACTTGGCAACGACATAGAACTGTAGCTGGATATTTAGGTGGAGGACCCGGAACAGGAATTTATAAATCTAATGATGGTGGAGACAATTGGATCAAACTTAAAAATGGCCTACCAAATAGTAATATGGGAAAAATTGGCTTAGTTCTTTCCCCTCAAAACCCAGATGTAATTTATGCAGCAATAGAATTAGATCGTAGAACTGGTGGGGTTTATAAGAGTAATAATCAAGGAGCAAAATGGACTAAGATGAGTGATGCAGTAGCTGGAGGGACAGGACCTCATTATTATCAAGAGTTATATGCATCACCTCATAATTTTGACGAACTATATCTTGCAGATAATTACATGCAAGTTTCTTATGATGGCGGAAAGACATTCTCTCGAATGAATGAAAGTGAAAAACATGTAGATAATCATGCTATTGCATTCAAAAAGACTGACAAGAATTATCTACTTGTTGGTTGTGATGGCGGATTGTATGAAAGCTTTGATAAAACTCAAAACTGGAAGTTTATTAATAATTTACCTTTAACTCAATTCTATAAAATTGCTGTTGATGATAGCGAGCCATTTTATAAGGTATACGGTGGCACACAAGACAATAATACGCAAGGAGCTCCATCTAGAACAGATAATATTCATGGTATTAGAAACTCAGATTGGTTTATTATTTTAGGTGGAGATGGTCACCAACCAGCAACCGAGCCAGGCAATCCAGATATTGTATATGCACAATGGCAAAGAGGAAATTTAAATAGGCATGACAGAAATACTGGCGAAAATACAAATATTAAACCCCAACCTGAACTTGGAGAAAAAACAGAAAGATTTAACTGGGACGCTCCAATTTTAGTTAGCCCTCATAATCCTAAAAGATTATATTTTGCCTCTCAAAGAGTTTGGAAATCAAATGATAGAGGTGACTCCTGGGAAACAATCTCTGAGGATCTAACAAATAATATTGAACGGCTATCAACTCCTTTTTATGGATCAAAACAAAAATGGAATAATGCTTGGGATGTACGGGCAATGTCTAATTATAGTACTATAACCTCATTATCTGAATCTCCTGTAAAAGAGGGTCTAATTTATGCTGGGACAGATGATGGAAATATACAAATAACAGAAAATGGAGGGCAATCGTGGAGAAAAATTAACTTTAGTAAAATGACTGATCTACCTAAAACAGCATTCGTAAATGATATTAAAGCAGATATTTATGATCAAAATACTGTCTACGCAGTCTTTGACAACCATAAATTTGGAGATTACAAGCCTTACATCTATATGAGTGAAAATAAAGGATTTACATGGAAAAAAATCTCCAGCAATCTTCCAGAAAACACATTATTATGGAGAATTGTGCAAGATCACATAAATAGTAATTTATTTTTTTTAGGAACTGAATTTGGGGTGTATTTCACTAATAATACAGGAAAGGAATGGATTAAACTTAATGGAGGTATGCCAAATATATCTGTTAGAGATATTGCAATACAAAAAAGAGAAAATGATCTTGTACTTGCAACTTTTGGAAGAGGAATTTATATTCTTGATGATTACTCAGCGTTAAGAAATTTTAATAATCAAGATAAAAAATCTAAATTATTTTCTCCTAGAGACGGTTACTGCTATAAACCAAAAAGAGTATTAGGAGGAAGCAAAAAAGCATCTCAAGGTGATAATTATTTTGTAGCTGAAAATCCACCATTTGGTGTAGAATTCACATATTATCTAAATGAAAAAATTCTCTCAAAAAAAGAACTGAGAGAAAAAAAAGAGAAAAACGCTGAAAAAGCAAATGATGTAATTTCAATTCCCGATTGGCAAACATTAGAGATTGAAAAAAAAGAAATTAATCCAGAGATCTGGTTATTTATCTATTCTGAAAACAATATCATTAAAAAAATTAAAACAAAAAATGTACAAGGATTTAATAGAGTAAACTGGAATCTTTTATCTGAATCAAAATCTATAATTTCATCTAAAAATATTAATAAAGATAACGAAGGACACATGGTAAATCCTGGAGAATATTCAGCACAATTATTTAAACAAATTGAAGGAAAATTTATTTCTATTTCAGAAAAAGTACTTTTTAATCTCAAAGAATTAAACGAAAGTTCAATTAAAGGAAGTTCGATTGCTGTAAAATCAGAATTTAAAGATGACATGTATATTTTATACGATAATGTAAATAATTTATACGACAATATTAAAGAATTAAACACCACAATAAATATAATGCTAAAGAGCTATGAGAGAGCATCAACATTAGATAAAAATTTACACGATGCATTATTAAATAATAGAGACAAAATTTTAGATCTTCAAAAAAAGATTGGCGGAAGTCAAGTTCGAAAAGAAATTGGAGAAGATAATGAATACCCCACAATATGGTCATATCTATGGTCAGCAAATAGTGGGGCAAATACAACTTATGGACCAACAAAATCACACAAAAAGAGTTTAAATATTGCTAATAATATATTCTTTGACATTAACATGCAGTACAAAAAAATTGAAACAGACATTAAACCGCTTGAAGATGAATTAAAGAAAATTGGTGCTCCAAAAATTAAAAAATAATTACACTAAGCTGAAAAAAATATAAAATTGAAGAACTGGAGTATCTCATTAGAAATAAATAGTAATTTTTTATTTTTCTATTCTAATGTCAAACTTCGATTTAAAATAAATTGGAAGATGATCCGAGAAGCCACCATACCAAGTATTTCCTCCAAATGATCTGCTTGGATAAACTTCTCCTCTTTTATTTGTGTAAAGCATAAAATCTTTTTTAAATGCACCAGCAGATAATAATTTAATATTTTGAGCTTTAAAATTCTTAGAAATAATTATCTGGTCTATCCAATTCCAGTTTCCTTTATAGTTATAAGAACCTTTTCCAGATACCAAAGCAGAAGACATTAAGTTTATAAATTGATTGTTCAATAGTAATTCTGATATGCTCTCATTAGATGGGTAGTCGTTAAAATCTCCTAAAATAATAGTATACTCATTTTCAGAAGTATGTAAATTAATATAGTCTTTTAGTACTTGAGCAGCAAATACTCTTTTATGATTTGATTTGGCTTGGCCGCCCCATCTAGATGGCCAATGATTTACAAAAACATTAATTATTTTATCATATAGATTTAGTTTTACATAAACAATATCTCTAGTAGGCCTACTAATTGAAGGATTCTCAATTACTATAAAATCTTTTTCAATAAGTTTAAATTTATTATTAAATAATAATGCACAATCAATACCTCTTCCATCAGGGCTATCTTGATGAATTATCGAATAATCTTGATTATTAAAGATAGAAGTATTTAAAAGATCCTCCACCACTAATCTATTCTCCACCTCACATAAACCAATAATATCTGGCATATTACCTTTATTTTCATTTTTTGAAATGCTAGCAAATACTCTTTCTAATTGCCGCAACTTATAATTATATCTATAAGTATTCCATTTTTTTTTACTCTTCGGTAAAAATTCACTGTCATTTGTTATAGGACTATCAATTGTATCAAATAGATTCTCTACATTATAAAACATCACAAAAAACTCTTCATTCAGAACGTTATTATCTTCAGTTTGTGAAAAGACTAATAAAGGTAAGAATAGAATTAGCATTATTTTTTTCATATCCAAAAATAATCAATAATTACCAAAAATTTTACAACTATGAAGCATTAGATAAAAAAATATAAATCAACTGATAAATATAGCCTTAATTGATTTAATTAAATGGATTAGTAGCCCAAATATTCAGCTCATTAACAAAGCCTCTATCATCCATCTCAAGAGCAGAAATGATTGAATGAGATATTTCCTTAGGCGTTAACTTATTCTCCACATATGGTCTCTCTACTCTTTTATCGTTTCCAAATGCAGTTGTAACTTCACTAGGATTAATTTGGCACACTCTAATGTTATGAGGTCTTAATTCAGCTTGCCAACACTGTGTCAAGCATCTAACAGCAAATTTTGACGACGAATAAATACTACCATTTTTATATCCTTTTAAACTTGCTGTAGAGCCAATATTAACAATTGTACCATAAGACTCTTTAATCATAAAAGGGATTATCTCTTTAGTAAACAATGCAAGACCAAAAACATTTACGTTAAAAACTTGTAAAAAATCTTGAATATTTAATTCATCAATAGATTTTCTAACACCAATACCCGCATTATTTATTAGAACATCTATCCTTCCATCTAAAATATCCATACATTTTTTTGCATTCTCAACCATATTTTTATGATCAGAAATATCAAATTCAATAATTTTAGATTGAGTATAGCTTTTAGCTTCAAGCAATCTGGCTTTTGATCTTCCAGTAATCAAAACATTCGCACCTTTTGCAACTAATTCTCGTGCCGTTTCCCTTCCAATTCCAAGGCTTCCTCCAGTTATTATAATATTTTTTCCTTTTACATTCATTTTTCAATTTTTTAAAGCTACAAACTTACTTAATAATTTTCTATAAAAGTTTAAAATAATTAAGCAGAGATCTACCAAAAATTACGCTTTAATTGAGTAGAGTTTTCATATATTAGCATTATAAAGAATATACACAAAAAAGATGAACACTATTATTATACATTATTTTTTGCATTTTTTCTTACCCTTATTATTTTCATTAGTATTTTTTAAAAAAAATTGGAAAAAAGTATATTTTATTATGATCTCAACTATGATAGTTGATTTAGACCATTTACTTGCAACTCCAATTTATCAAGCTGATAGATGTAGCATCAACTTTCATCCTCTACATTCATATTATGCTATAGTTATATATGCTATAATGGCCTTTTTGAGAAAACCTCTTAATATAATTGGAATTGGTTTATTATTGCATATGCTAGCAGATTTTACTGATTGTTTTATGCATAACTAAAAAGTTCAAAATTAGTACCACGATACAATCAAAAAAACCTACTTATTTAAGAGAGTTTTTATTATTTTAGCTTAATGCATACAAACAAAATTAATTTGACTGATTTTAAAAAACATCTAGAAACAAATAAAAAAGCTTGGAATAAAAGGACACCTATTCATATAAAATCTAATTTTTATAATAATGATGCATTTATAAAAGGTAAAAATTCATTAAAAGTAATTGAAAAAAATGCCATTGGAGATGTAAATGGAAAATCATTACTTCATCTGCAATGCCATTTTGGTCAAGACAGCATTTCACTTGAAAGAATGGGAGCTAAAGTTACCGCAGTAGACTTCTCAGATATAGCAATAAAGGAAGCAAAAAAATTAGCAAAAAAAGTGAATGCAGATGTTAACTTTATAGAAGGTAACGTTTTAAATTTAAAACTTCAAAGAGAATTTGATATAGTTTTCAGCTCATATGGAGTGCTAGGTTGGCTGCCGAATTTAGACATGTGGGGAAATACTATTTCTACTCATCTAAAAAAAGGAGGTCTTTTTCTATTAACTGAGTTCCACCCTTTCTTAGAGCTGATAAGAAACAATGGATATGATTATTTTTATAATTGCAATCCAGATATTGAAATTACAAAGGGAACTTACACAGATGGCGGAACAGAATTATTGACAAAAACTTGTTGGTGGAACCATTCACTAACAAATATATTTTCTGCATTAGAATCTAACGGATTAAAACTAACACATTTTGAAGAGTTTGATTATAGTCCATTCTTATTGGATGGGATGATAAAGAAGAAAAAAGAAAAATATGTTTTAGAGACACGAAAAAAGAATAGTACGCCTTATGTATTCACTCTAAAAGCTACAAAAAAATAAACGATTTATTAAACTTAAAAAAAATATATCTGATTAAGCTGATTTATTTTTAAAAACTTCTACACTATTTTAATCTCATTCTATTTCTCGCAATAAAATCATATACAAAGTTTAAAAATGATTTAGGTAAAATATTAAATAAATAAAGTAACTTATATGGAAAATTCATCAGATTAAAGACCTTTAGAACTGCAATTGCCTTTATATAAATCTTATCCTCACCATCAAAATAAATTACAGAATTAATATTCTTTAAATCATACAAATCTATTAACTCCTTTGCTTTTTGGGATCTTAAAGAAATATATTTGATAACTGATTTGTCAACTAATGGAGTTAAAATCATTACAACTTTACAACAGAAATTACATTCATCATCATATATTAAATATTTCATTATTTATTATCTTATTCTCTTCCTCCATCTGCGCAACAAGGCGCTTCACATCCTTTATGTAAGTTAGTCTTTTTTGATGTAGATTCTTTGTTAGTAGAATAGTTGTTTTTTTTATCAAATTTGAAACCCTTCTTTTTTACACTATTGATTTCTTCAAAATCTACTCCTGGATTTAATTTAACATTTTGCGTATCAGAATTACAGCCAATAAATACTATAAAAATGATTGTCAGTGATAATAACTTTTTCATAATTTTTTTTTATAAATGATTTAATACTTCTAAATATGTTTGATAAGTTGGTTTGTCAACTTTATTATTTTCCCACAATTCGATTATGATTAATTTATTTCTATTAATAATCGATTCTTCAATATCTAAACGAAAATTTCTGTATGAATGATAATCAGTATTGGTACATGCATTCCAAAGATTTTGTACGTACGAAACAGGATTGAAGAAATAGCTAAGCTTAATGAGATTATTTTTCTCTTCATTCTGAATTTCTATTTCGTTTGCAGCATCAATATTCATTTGATTAATAATAGTACTTATACTTCTTCTTACTAGCTGATTATCTAAGCTTTGTTCTTGAGCTTTTTTTGTTTGAACTAATTCAGGATGTATTTCCATTAAAATATCATATAAGTCAATATTATCTAACTTAAACACTTCATATGTTTGTTTTCTATTTACGTCTAAAAAATCAGTCATATAATTTACAGGGTATTTAAAACTTACATATTGATGAACAGAACCTGGTATAATAACACAAAGCACCAACCAAATACTAATCATTTTAAATGCAACAGAACTACTGCTTCTAGCATTTTTATTAATAAAATAAAACACTATTGAGAATGAGATAATATATAAATTAGAAATTAAAATTATTTTTAAAAGTGATTGTATAATATAGAATTTATTATTAAATAATCCGACACCTAAAATTAATATATCAACTGACAATATTAAAAGTTAAAGATAAAATAACAGCCTATTACATATCCAATAATTTATTTTATTATTTTGTATAGAAATTAATTTATTGAAATTTAAATCCTTTTCTAGCCCATTAATATTATAAGTAAGAATAATCAAAAGAATAGGTAGTAAAAAAATGATAAGAAAAGAAAAATCAATATTACCATTAATCAACCTCTCATAATTTGAAATTTCCTCAACCATATCTGAATCATAGGTGGAGCTCCATCTAGTGACTTTTTTATAAAACCCAAATTGTTCGGATTGACCTATAGCTAGAGGAAATAGTGCAGATGGATTCTTAACTACATATGAAGGGGTAGATCTAATTAACCAATATGGATCTTCAATATTAATCCAGGGCTTATCTTCTGGACCTTGTTTATTTTCTAACCATTCAATGACTTTAATATATTCTAGCTCTTGCTTAGCTTTAATTTCAGCAATTGTATTTAGTTGTTTATCCATTATTTCGAATCCATTATAAATAGAAAAAACACATAACATCATAAAACAGATATACGAAAAAAGTTTTGCTTTATTTCTTACAAAATGCTTAAACTCAAATAAAAAAATACTTAAATTCATTTTATTAATTCTTTACGTGAGAAAACATTAATAGCGAAAACTAAACTCACAATCCAAAAAAGAAGACTGAAAATATCAATTATATAGTTAGATAAAATAGATAGAAAATTTGCTTCTTTATAACTGAAATCTTTTATCGATCTAAAAAAATCATTACTAGCTTTCCATCCACGTTCTCCGGTCTTAGATCCACCAAAAGCATATTCATCATTTAAAGTTTTAATAAAATATCTTCTATACACTTCAGCTGAATTTAAGAAATCTAGGTGATGAAGTAAATCAGTTCCAGAAGATGCCATACTTAAACTTTGTAATGATGCGAATGGATTAATAAAACCACTTAATTGGTAGTTTCTTTTTTGAATTTCTAGATTTTCATATAATTCACCATAATGCTTATCCCAAACTTTATTACCATATTCTTCATCAGCTTGCATTAAAATTCCAGTAAAATTAATAGGCAAATTTGATATACTATCAACCTCGTATCGAGCTAAAACCTCTTTCTCTAAATCTTTTTTTCTGTCATCAAAAGGATTATGACCATCTATACCTTTAGATCTATCTTCTTTCATTTTATCAGCTAATTCAATTCTTGTAGAAAGGGGTGTTGGGGTCTCAATAAAATTACCTATTGCTTTTGGCAAGAAAATTGTCCAAAGTAGCCAAGTAATAATCGTTAAAGATAATGCAGCAGTACTTTTCTTAAAAATTAGAGATAAGAATACTGTAAATGAAATAACAATAAAATAATATATAAAATAACTACAGAAAAATACAATTAATCTTATAATCTGATCTAATTTTATATTACTAAAATTAAATAAAAACTGTACGATTATAGTAAAGAGTAATAATATAGTTGCTAAGGATAACAAACTAAATATTTTGGCGAAAACTATTTTTTGCAAACTATTGCCCTGTATTAATAACAGCTTTAACCTACCACTTGACACCTCAGAAGTATAAATATTAAATGCAAGAAATATTAAAAAAAGAGGAATGATAAATTGAAACAAAAGAGATACTTTAAACTTACCAAACTTTGAAACAGTTAAAGATTGTGAAGCCTCTGAAAATGCAACCTCATTCTGTTTATGACCTTCTAAACGTAACACAAGTCCAGTTACCGCATTAACACCCTCATCTAAACTATTAAGTATTGAATTTGGTTTAAAAGCATAAGTGCCAAAATGAGCAGCGCTATGTGGATTTGAAGGATCCATTTCATCCCACTGAGCTCTTATATGATCATGTGCATCTTTTTGACTTTTAATCTGTTTATTATTTTGAATAATACCAAAAAATGTAACTAGAAATAATAATATTATAAAAAAAGAAATAAAAAAAAGAAATAGCTTATTTCTCAAAAAACCCCTCCATTCATTGTAAAAAATTATACGCATTTAATTTTTCATATAATCAAGATAAAGACTTTCTAATTCTCTAGAGCTAATATCTTTGGAATACATCTCCTTAACTAAAGATCCCTTTTTTAATATTCCAATCTTGTGGCAAGTTTCGCGAACTCTAAATATATCATGAGAAGCCATAAGAATTGTGGCTCCTCTGTCACTCATTTTCTTTAACAATTTAGACAATTCATTACTAGACAATGGATCTAAACCACTTGCAGGCTCATCGAGAAGGTATATTTTTGCATTTTTAGCATACGCTATTGCAATTCCAACTTTCTGTCTCATTCCTTTTGAATATTCGGATATAGGTTTATTAAAAGCTTCTTTTTCTAAACCACATTCAAAAAGGAATTCACCTAACTTTTCTGTGTTGAATTTCAAACCCGCAAGTTTTGAAAAATAATCTAAGTTCTCAACTCCAGTTAAATAAGGATAAAGATTAACATTTTCAGGGATATATCCAATGCCATCTTTTTGAATTATTGAATTATCATTAACATCTATCATATTAATCTCACCTCTATCAGGAGTCAAAAAACCTAGAAGCAAATTAAGAGTCGTCGATTTTCCTGCCCCATTTGCTCCTAACAAACCATATATCTCCCCTCCCCTTACTTCAAGTGAAAGATTATCTAGCGCAACTTTATCCTTAAATTTCTTTTCTATGTTTATAAGCTGAATCATTTAAAATTATTTGATATTAATTTATATAACAATCTTTACAATATCCTTCAACAGTTAATTTGAGTTCTTGAATATAAAATCCTTTTAGGCGTGTAATATCTGGAGATTTTATTTCTTCCAAGCAGAAAGTTTGATTACAAGAATAACAAATAAAATGCCCATGATTATGATTATGTAAAGTAGAACTACATTCATTCTCTCTACATAGTGAATATCTTTTTAGATTGTTATAATCAGGAACTCTATGAATTAATCCTTTGCTCTCAAAACTTTCTAAAGACCTATAAACAGTAACCCTATTAATTGAATTATCAAAATACTTTAAAATATCATCAACTGATAATGATTTGTTTGAAGAATAAAAAAAGTTTAATAATTCTGTCCTAAATTGGGTTCTACTTATTCCATTTTTAGACAAAATAGATTGAGCATCTATAGCATTATTATTTTTTTCTTTCATATTAAGCAAACATAAAAAAAAACCGCAACTAAATTGCGTTTGTTATAAAAAAACCTATACTTGCAATTATTTTAAATTAAGAAGATGCAAAAACTCATATTACCCTATGATAGTATCGGTATTATTGCAAGCACGTTATGTACGATTCATTGCATTGCTACTCCTTTTGTATTTATTGCAAAGGCATGCACAGCTACTTGCTGTTCTGAAGCTCCTGCATGGTGGTTAATGATCGATTATTTGTTTCTAATTATTTCATTTCTTGCCATCTTCTTTATAAATAAAAACCTAAATATTAAGTGGTTAAAAAGTGCTTTTTGGATTTCTTGGATTATATTACTCTTTACAATAGCAAATCACTCAATAAACATAATGCTTTTACCTAAGAACTTTATTTACATTCCAAGTATTTCAATCGTTGTTCTTCATTTTTACAATTTACAATTTTGCAAATGTAAAAATGAAACATGTTGTACAAAGTAGAAGTTATATTAACTTTGAAATTTTATATTATTTTATTACCAAAAATAGAGATTTTTGAGAACGTAATTTATTTAATAATCAATTGAATAGTTATCAGCATCCCACTCTATATTTTCATGTGTTTGCTGATCATGTTTATTTATCGCTTTTTTATTTATTTCTTGCGTTAACTGGTCACACATGTCTTCTTCTAAGCGTTGATTTATTAGCTCACGTAGATTATGCTTTGAAAAATTATTTACACTCTTTCTTTCAATAATTTTTGATTTTTTTATGTCATTAAGCAATTCATTATATGTTTTACCTTGAATATCTACACCTATAGATAAACTCAATCCTATGTACTCCTCTAATTCAGTAAACTCATCTGAAGAAATTATTTCTTTAAGCGCAAGCAAATCTTTTGCCACATGATCTTGATTGTAAACATTTTCGAGAGGATTTGAACATGAATATAACATAATAGTTAAGAAAACTAAGAAAAAATATTTCATGTTTACCGATTTAAGAGCACAACTTATTATATTTCTTTTGCGAAACAAAATTAAAAAGTTTAAATAAAAAAAGTATTTCAAAATTAAAAAAACCCACTAATATTAGTGGGTTTTCATACTGTTTAGATAATAAGTATCTAATTATTTATGGTCATGACCGTCATGCTCTCCATGTTCCTCACAATGAATTTCATATTGCGAATTAGCACTTCCAGGACCATATTCACCAGGAAAAAGAGTGTCACCATCATCAGAAACTAAAATTTCTGTAACAGTATAAATATAACTTGATGATTCTGCATCTTCTAACTCTTCACCACAAAATTCTTCTTCTCCAGATGAATTTGTAATATCCCATGCTGTCTCTGACTTATCTGGCAATGCAATGTGACACTCATGACAAACCTCTTTATCATCTTTCTTACAAGAAGTCATTGTGAAAACAGCTGCTAATATGGTTGCAACCAAAAAATAATTTAATTTTTTCATTCTTTTACAGTTTATTATTAATACTGACACCTAATCTGTAAGGTGTTTCGCTTATTTAAAGCTCATCCGAGTATTTATTAAAACTCGTATTTTAAATTAACATTTAAAAACCTTCCTGGATTGGGAACCCCTCCGGCAACACCTCGCACTCTAGAAATATGAGGAGAATATTCCTCATTCAATAAATTATTAATAGAGAATACAGCACTCAACCTATCTAGTAACTTTAATGCTAGCTGTATACTTATCACATTATAGTCCTGTGTTAACTCCTCATATTCAGCAAAACTTTCTTGTTTAAATTTATATGTATGATAAAGAGACAAATGATCTAATCTTATATTACTAAAACTTAGTGAATTCAGATCAAGTAAAACTTTTGTTTTGACACTATTAGCTGGTGTTAGTGCTAGTCCATAGTCACTACTCTTGGTCATAGTTTGTAAGAAAGAATAGGATTGTTCAATATGTAAATCATGTAATTGATG
>MDSW01156808.1_pt1 | contig 12725 bp, 4 predicted proteins | sample 811171 | NCBI WGS metagenome assembly MDSW01 (sample SAMN05326641, study PRJNA326480) | marine metagenome | isolation source: seawater | place: Atlantic Ocean: North West | collected 2012 | reverse complement strand
TCGTCCGGCGTCTCGATCGTCTCGACGCGCACCGCGCGCGTCGCGTCTCCGTCCTCGGCGGCGACGAGCGCCGCGACGAGCGCCGCCGCCCGCGCGCCGCCTCCTCTTCCGACGGCGCTCGCGGGCCCGGCGAGGAGAAACAGCGCCGGCGGCGGAGGCGCGCGGCGGTCGCCTGTTGTGGTGAGGTCGCCGCGGCCGAGCGCGGCGACGAACCGGCGGACCCGCCGAGCCTCCGACGCGGGCAACGCGCCGCCCGAGCGGTCCCACGCGAGCCCGCCGGAATCCGCGTCCGACGCCGAAACGGACAACGCGCAGACACCCGCCGACGCGCCGCGAAACCCTTCGCGTCGATCCCTCCTCGGCACGGGATCCTCCCCCGGGCCCGCGTCCACCTCCACCTCGCGCACGCACACCCACATCGGCTCGGAGGGGGAGTGAGGATGGGAGGAGGGAGTGAACCCGTCGGGACTGAACCCGTCGGGAGAGATGGCGTCGGGAGTGACCCCGTCGTCGGGATGTACGCTCCCGTCGGGCTCCCTAAACCCCTCGTCGGCGTACAGGGAGAGTACCCTCCCGCGCTCGCCCGGCGCGGGCTCGGGCGCGCCGCCGCGCGAGAGCTTCGCGACGAGCCACGCGGCGGACGCGGCGTCGCGCGCGAAATCGGGCGCGCCCTCGCGTCGGCGACAGTCCGCGACGAGTTTCCACGCGCGCGGACAGCCCCCCGCGGACCCGCCGGCGTCGGCGGCGAACGACGCGGCGCCGCGCATGATTTTCGAGACGTCGATCGGCGCGCCCCACGCGCGGCGCCTCGCGGCGTCGACGGCAAGGCGCGCGCGGCGGATCGACGTCTCCGGAGAGAGAAAACCGGCGGCGGCGGCGCGGACGCGACTCGTCGTGAGCTTCGGCGGGACCGGCGCGAGCGCGGGCGAGGCGGCGGCGCGGCTCGACTCGAGGCGCGCCTCGCGGAGGCGCGCGGAGGCGAGGAGGCGCGCGTTCGCGAGCCAACGCGCGAAGTGAAGCGCGAGCCTCGCGGCGCGCGACTTGGCCGCGCGGCGAACGCGCTTCGCCTCTCGCTCGCGCGCCGCCGCGAGCGCGCGGCGTTCCCGCGCCCGCTCCGCCGCGAGCCGCTCGGCCTCGACGCGAAGACGCTCCGCCTCGGCAGCCTCCGCCTCCGCCTTCGCCTTCGCGTCCGCGTCCGCTTTCGCGTCTGCGTCCGCCTTCGCCCGCGCCCGCGCCGCCGCCTCGGTCGCCGCCTCAGCCTCCTCGAGCGCCGCCGCGGCTTGCCGCGCCGCGGCGACGCGCTCCGCATCCGCGCGCGCCGTCGCCTCCGCCGCCGCGAGCGAACGCGCCGCAGCCGCCTTCGACGCCTCGTCCTCGAACGACGGGTGCGGCGCGGACCCCCGCGCGAGCGCGGGCGTCAGCGCGAACCCCCCACCTAAGTGCGAGTGCGGCGGGTTCCCTTCTAAACCCGTCGCGGGGAGAGGCGCGGCGGTGAGCCCGACCGGCGCCGAAGGGAACGGCGCCGCGGCGACTTTCTCTCCTCGCCGCGCCGCCTCCTCCGCCGCGCCCTCCTTCGGCGACGGCGGCGCCCTCGTTCGGACGCGAGACTCGGGCGCGGTCGAATGCGTCGGTTCCGACTCGGGAGTATACGCCTCCTTCGAGGGCGTTCCGTCCGCGGGCAAGACGGGCGAGACCGGTCCCGGCGGGGGCGCCTCGCGCGTCGCCTCGGCGGGCGCCGCCCTCTTCCTCTCCTTCCTCTTCTTCTCCGCCGCCTCCGTCGCGGCGATCTTGGCGCGGAGCGCCTCCATCTCCGCCGCCTTCGAGGGCGACGGCGACGCGGGAGGAGGCGCCGCCGAGCGAACCCGAACCTGAACCTGTGCCTCGCGCGCGGGCGTGAACGCCGCCGCCGACGCTCGAAGCGGCGACGAGTCGCTCGCTCCGCCGGCGCGCGCGGAGACGGCTCCCGCCGGGGACCCGGGGGTCGGACGCCTTCTCTCCCCGAAGATCTCCGCGATGAACGCGCCGTGGCGCTTCGCGTCCACGAGGCTCGAGCGCGCGATCGGAAACTCCTCCGCGGGCTCGACGAAGCCCGCGTCGCGGAGCGCGACGAACCGCCTGCCCCCCGCGCCGCCGCCGCCGCCGCCGCCCCGGCCTCGGCCTCCGGCGGCGGCCCCCGCCGCCCCCCTTTCTTTGGCGACGACCGCGAGCCCGTGGTGCGCGGCGAGGGCCTCCGCCTCGTCCGCGTCGCACCTCAGGTGCTTCGCCAGCTCGTTCACGCTCATCGTCTGCTTCCCGTACGTCGCGTTCATAGTCTCGAGCGCCTTACTCCGCACGCGCGCGAAGTACTTGTGCAGCACGCACGCCTGGAGGTAGGTGGCGCGATCGACGGCGCGGAAAAACGCGACGACGTTCCCGTCGCCGTACGCGCGGTTCGCCTCGAGCGCGAGCTGGACGTCCGGGTGCGTCAGAACCTCCGCGCGCGCGCCACGCAGGTCGTTGAGCATCTCGCGGCGCTCGACGGCGTAGCGCCCGTGCGAGTCGATGCGGAGCAACAGCTGGTACGCGAACATCTCCGCCTCGGCGTCCAAATCGTCCCGCGTCTCCCCCGAGGCCGAATCGGCCGGCCCCCCCGCTAAACCCCTCCGCCTGTCCTTGTACATGTGGCGCAGGCTCGTGAGCGTCTTGGCGAGCTGCTCGATGTTCAGGTGCGAGTTGTGCCCGTCCGGGTTCGTCACCGTGGCGGTCTCCTCGCACAGCTCGTGTTCGCTCAGAATCGCGAACCGCGCCATCTGCTCGAGCAAGCGCGCCGCGAACGAATCCGCGATCGCCTGGAGGCTGAGGTCCTGCCTGACCGAACGCAATCGGTCCCACAAAAACTTGCTCTTGGACATGAACGACGCCTCCGGGCGGTCGTCCAGGAGCCCGTACAGGTGCGTGACGGTGCGATCGAGCGCCGCCCTCGTGCGAACCATCTCCGGCGTCACGCCGTCGACGATGCGCGTGTATTTCTTCACGCAAAGCGCCGACGAAGACTTACACCGGTTCTCGGCGTCCACGCGCTCGAACAGCTCGATGTCGTTCTTGCGCTCGCGGAGCTGCCGCTCGGCGGGGGGGCACATCAGCTCGCAGACGCCGACGATGTGCGTCCCCGCCGGTCGTGGCGCCGCCGAGCCGGATATATCGTCGGCGCGAGCGAGCGCGTCGTCGTCGTCGTCGGAACCCTCGTCGGCGGCGAACCGCGCGGCGCGTTCCTCGAGCGACGAAGGCTCGAAGGCGCGCGGCGCGGGTCGGTTCGGGCTCGCGCGCGCCGGCGCGAACGGCGCGGAGGAAGGCGCGGCGGGCGAAGGAAAAGCGTGAGGAGGGGCGTCGCCGCCGCCGGCGAAGCCGTGCATGTTCGCGAGCGCGGCGCGGCGGAGCGCGTCGAGATCCAGCTCGGGTTCGTCGTCGTCGCCGTCGCCGCCGTCGCCGTCGTCGAGCGCGTTCGCCGCCGCGCCGTCGTCCTCCGCCATGACGACCTCGCCGTCCTCCGCGTCCGCGTCCGCGGCGGCGCGGGGGGGTGGGCGCGCGCGCGTCGCGTCGGCGTCCATCCCGCCCGCGCCCCGAGGAGTCGTCGTCGCCGGCGAGGATCGTCTCCGCGACGGCAACGCGGCGCCGCGGGGGGCCGGGGGCTTACGTCGGCGCGACGCGCCGCCGTCGCCGCGGCCGGCCTGGTTCTGGCCGCGACCCGACCCGCCGGCGCCGCGGCCGCCGCGCCCGCCGCGGCCGGACTTCGGAGGGGGGCGCCCGCGCCCGCCCCCGGGGGGGGCGGAGGCGTCCATCGCGTCGCGAACGATCCCGCCCCGCGAAACCCCCGAGGACGATTCGGCGCGACGCGTCCGCCTCGCGACGCGGCGGAGGTCCTAAACGAAGCGCGTCCTCCTCACCCGAGGCGCGCCGCTCGAGGCATGCGCCGTTCGCTCCGAGCGCGCCGGCGTCGCGCCCGACGCAAACGCGCGCGGCGAGTGTGAGGGGCGAGAACCGACGGGACCCGAGGAGATCCGAACGGGCCGAACGCGACGACGCGAGGACGTGGATGGTCGAGCAAACAGTCTACAATTTCGGTTCCACAATCTCACGCGTCCCTCTCCCCTCCAATTTTTCAATCTAAGCCGACGTGCACCAGCCCGTCCGTGACCCTGTTCCTGCAGTCCTGCGCGACGCACTCCGCGATCCACATCACGTTTCTCACCTCCTGCTCCCGCATCTTGAGGATGGCGTAGAACGTCGCGTAGTTGAACTGCTCCATGAACGCGCTCGCGCAGATGCGCTGCTCGCGGTCGTAAAAGTGTTTCTCGAGCATCTGGTCGCCGCCCGCGCCCCGCGCGTCGCCGCCCGCGCCCTGCCCCGCCCCGCCCTGCCCTCCGCCGCCGCCGAGCTTCCCCCTGATTTCCGCGAACGCCGGGGAGGCGTCCATGACCGCCCTGACCTGTTCGAAGTCGTCGCACGCGACGAGGTCGAGGTGGCCGCTCGGGTACAGCTGGCCGAAATCCGAGAAGAGCCTCCTCCTGTCGTCCCTCGAGAGCTCCGTGTCCAGACTGTTGATCGTGATGTTCACCGCCCTCCTGTCCGCCTCGAACGTCAGCGCGCGACGCATGATCACCGCGGTGGCGCCGCCGAGCGAGTCGCAGTACCTCAGAAAATCCGCGAGGTAGGCTTTGTACAGCGTGTTCCTCATGATCTCCACGTGCATCTCGTCCAGATCTTCGCCGCTGATGCACTCCGAGAAGTAGGGCGCCAAGGGGGTGTCCACGAGGACGAGCCTGTACAGATCCCTCGTGCTGTTCGCGACCTCCAAGGAGGCGATGGCGTCGAACATGCCGAGCGGGTGGCACTTGTCGAGGAGCTCCTGCGTGTCGCGCTCGTGCAGCGCGCCCGTCACCATGAGGACGACGTTGTCGATCATGTGCCCGTACGTGAGGTAGTCGAGGAACGTCGCGAGCGGCTCCGAGGCCTGGCACCGCATCATCTCGAAGTCGTCCACGATCTTGCGCGTGCACCGCGCGACGATCGTGGACGGGTGCAGCGGGCTCGGCTCGTTCTGAATCACCCCGGCGTAGTCCGTGCCGCACAGGTGGAGCTTGACGTCGTCCAGCGTCTCGCACTGCGCGAGGTTGGCGTAGTCCGCGGGGGTGAGCAGACCCGCGCGGCACCCGCGCACGATGCCCTCCAGGAAGCCGTCCTTCGCGTTGAAGAGGAGGCCCTCCGTGCCCCAGGACACCGCCTCCTCCGTCGTCATGGTCGCGATCGCCGGCCGAGAAGCCGAGAGAACGGCGCGTCGGCGCCCGCGGATCTGACGAAAAGGCGTGGAGGGACCGCCCACGTGACGTGAGGGTTTCCCGCGCCTGCTGCAGCGCAGTCAACACACGATCTCGTCCGCCGCACCCGCGTGTGCGATTCTGGGCCAGATCATCGTACCGGATGTCAGCCGCGCCTCCGGTCCGCGCCTCCGCACTTCCGCGCGCGCTCGCCGCGAGCACGCCCCCGCCGAGGACGGTCCGTCCAGCGTTCGCGCACGAACGCGCCCCGTCTGTCGCGCGCCACGCGTCGCGATGGCGAAAGACAACGACGAGTGCGTGTGCCGCGGTCCACTCCCGCCTCCCCCCCGATACGCGCGCCCAGAGCCTCTCACCACCACCGCGTCCCCGCGTCGCGCCTCCTCGGTCCTCCGGTCTTCCCTTCCGCGCCTCCACGAAGCCCGGGGGAACCCCCACCGGCGGACCCCCCCTCCGCCGCGCTCTGACCCCCCCCGCCTCCGCTCGGCCCTCCTCCCGTCCCCCTCCGCAGCTATGACTACCTGTTCAAGGTGGTCCTCATCGGCGACTCCGGCGTGGGCAAGTCGAACCTTCTTTCCCGTTTCACGAGGAACGAGTTTTGCCTCGAGTCCAAGTCCACCATCGGCGTCGAGTTCGCGACGCGATCGCTCGAGGTGCGCGCGCCGCCGACTCCCGAAAAAAAAAACGAGAAAAACCCGAAGGTTTCGACCCCGACGTCGAACGCGTCGAACGCGGACCCCCCGTATCCCTCGCGTGCGACCGGAGGCGGCGAGCGGACGCCTCCGGCGGCGGACCCGCGCAACGCCGGCGCTCGCGTTTTTTTTTTCTTGGTCACTCACCCGCGCGCGCTTTCTCCCGCGTCGGTTCCTTCTTTCCGACCAGGTCGACGGCAAGACGGTGAAGGCTCAGATTTGGGACACGGCCGGTCAGGAGCGCTACCGCGCGATCACGAGCGCGTACTACCGCGGCGCGGTCGGGGCGCTTCTCGTGTACGACATGACGAAGACGGAGTCGTACGAGGACGTGGAGAAGTGGCTCAAGGAGCTCCGCGATCACGCCGACGCCAACATCGTCATCATGCTCGTCGGGAACAAATCCGACCTGAACCACCTCCGCGACGTCTCGCGCGAGGACGCGGCGGCGTACGCCGAGAAGGAGGGTCTGAGCTTCATCGAGACGAGCGCCCTGGAGGCGACGAACGTCGAGAGCGCGTTCCAGAACATCCTCGCGGAGATTTACGACATCGTGTCGAAGAAGGCGCTCGCCGACGGCCAGGGCGACGACGACGCCGGCGCGGGAACCGTCGAGGTCAGGGCCGCGGGAGACCCGGGGGCATTGAAGAGCACGTCCAAGTGCTGCGCGTGAGGAGCGAGCGAGCGTGGTGTGAATCGAGACACTTCCAAGAGGCTGACGCGCGTAGGGAGGGAGGAGCCCCCGTTTTTCATCTTCATCGGCGCGATATTTCGTCTCGAGCGCGGATTTTGCGATCGTCCGGAATTCGACCGTTGGCGCCGCGGCGGGTTTTCTCTCATCAGTGCTGAAGGGCAACTCCAGCTCGGGGGTGCCAAGTTCGTCAAACGACCTTGGCACCCACCGCGCGCGGAATTTCAAAAAGGCGGTGCGTCCTCCTGGGACCGCGCGAGGGGCCACTTCGGCACGCGCGCGGCTCGTTCCTCGCGCGAGCGTCCGGAAGAGGGGGCTTCGCACGCGGCCTCGTTGAAACTTCGCGCGCGCGGACTCGGCCTCGCGCGCGCTCGCTCGCCCCTCGGCGCGCTCGGCGCGGACGCGCGGCGAGCGTCCTTGGCGGGGGCGATGGCCGCGGCCGTCCGCCGCAGCGCGCGCCACGCCGCGCCCGCGGTCTCGGAGGACGCGGTCTCGGCGCGGAGCGACGACGACGCGGAGAACCTCCGCGACGCCTCGAACGCGGCGGCGCGCGATGACTCCCCCGCGACCGCGCCCGACCCCGCGCCGCCGCGCAAGAGCATCCTGAAGAGCTCGGCGCCGCGCGGTCCCGCGGATCTCGGGGAGCCGCACGCGCACGAGGAGGACGCGTTCGACGGTCTGTTCGGCGCGTTGCTCGAGAAGACCGTCTCCGTCTCCGTCGTCGTCGCGGACTGGCGCGCGCGCCACGCGAGCGACCCGACGCGCGCGATGGCGGAGCTGTACACCCTCGTCGCGCGCGCGGGCGGGTGCGCGACGACGATCCGCGGCGACGATCTGGACGCGTCGAGCGCGGACGACATCCAATCCGCCGTCCTGGCCGAGATGACCGCGGGGAACCTCTACGCGGAGGACCCGATGAGCCCGGGCTCGGGCTCGGGCGCGAGCAAAGCCAAGTTCCGCGCGTTCAAGGCCAACTACCTCGAGTTCTGGGACAAGCTCCTGCGCGACAGCAGCGACGCGGACGACCTCTTCGACGCGCGAGAGGAAGAAGAGGGCGCCGCGGAGCGGAAGAAGAGAGGAAGGGGCGGCGACGAGTCCCCCGGCGCCGCCTCCTCGTCGCTCTTCGACGCGTTATCCGACCTCGTCGCGCTCTTCTCGAGCGTCCGCGCGCGGTCGGTGCGCGTCGCCGCCACCGAGGCGGGTCTGCAGCTCGTCACGTCGCTCGTCCGCGTCGCGCGGGCGAAGGCGGACGCGCGGGATCTCGCGCAGCGCCAGCTGGACGCCGAGTCGCGAAAATCGCGCCCCAACGCGAGCATGACGCGGCGGCTGCGGGAATCCCTCGCGGTGACCCAGGCCAAGATCCACGCCTCGGAGACGATGATCAAGGGCTCGTTTGGCAAGATCTTCACGCACCGGTTCCGGGACGTGGACCCCGCGATTCGGATCTCGTGCATGCGGAGCATCGGTCGGTGGATGCTCGAGCACCCGCTGTTTTTCCTCTCCGACTACTACCTCAAGTACCTCGGGTGGTCGCTCAACGACAAGGACGCGCTCGTGCGCCTCGCGGTCCTGGAGGCCCTCCGCGAACTCTACAGCGCGAGCTCGGAGAACCTCGCGCTGATGGACACGTTCAACGCGCGGTTCACGACGCGCGTCCGCGAGATGATCGACGACGTCGACCCGCGGTGCGCGGCGGCGGCGACCAGAGCGCTCGCGACGCTTCACGCCGCCGGCGTCCTCCCCCGCGAACACGTCGAGCCCGTCCTCGCGTTGCTCCTCGACGCCGACGCGAGCATCCGCGCCGCCGCGGCCGAGGTCGTGCCCCTCCTCATCGAACCCGACGACGCCGAAGAAGGCGACAAGGAGGACGAGGAAACCGCCGCCGACGAGATCGGGACGTCCGCCTCGCGAAGACCGAAGAAGACGCGGCGAGGGGAGAAGAAGAGGGGTTCAAATTCGCGCGGAGACGACGGGACTCGCGCGGACCCCCGCGCGACGCTCCTCGCGCTCGTCGACGTCATCTGGAAGCTCGGCGGAACCCGGGCGAGGGTCGCCGCCGCCGTGGACGCGCTGTGGGACGTGTACTCGGACGTGTTCACGGACTGGACGCTCATCTTCGACGCGTTGCTGGCGGACGAGGAGGGCGGCGAGGCGAAGAAGGCAACCGCGCGAAGACAAAAACAAAAACGCAACCCCCCGAAGAAGGCCGCGGCGGCGAACGAACGCGAACGCGACGGCGCGGGGCTCTCGGCGCCGCGCGCCGCGCTGCTCGCGAACGTGCTCTCTTGCGCGGCGCGCAAGGCGCGCGGGGACCACCTCCTCCGCCCCGAGGGCCACGCCGCGGGGGTGAGCCGACCGCTCACCAAGGCGCAGCGCGATCGCGGCGAGCGCCAGCGCGAGGCGTTCACTCAGGCGGCGACTCGGCTGTTGCCGACGGCGCTCGCGAGGTGGCGCGCCGACGAAGCCGTCGCGGCGCCGCTCGCGGAGACCGCCGCGCACCTCAAGCTCGAGCACTACGCGCTGAAGCGCCAGGAGCCCGAGTTCGAGAAGCTCGCCGACGCGCTCGCGGAGCTCTTCCGCGCGCACGCCACCCGCCGCGTCGCCGACGCGTGCGCGGCGGCGTTCCTCCACGCCGTCGAGGAGGGAAACGCCGGCGTGCGCGCGTTCGCGCGGGACGCCGCCGACGCGTGCTTCGAGAAAACCGTCGAGCGCGCGCGCGAGGCCATCGCGTCGGCGAAGGACGCGAAGCGGGAGGAGGACGACGAGAAGGGCGCTGCGGCGAACGCGCGCGCGCTCGTCGAGCTCGCGAGGCTCAACGCGCTCCTCTCGGTCCTTCCGCCCCCCGCGGAAAAGAAGACGACGGAGACGGAGCGCGCGCGTTCGCGCGCGTTATCCGGCTCCTCCGTCTTCGACGACCTTGTGTCCGTCGTCGTCGCCGCGGCCAACGGCGCGTCGCCGCTGGACCCCGAGCCGACGGCGCTCGCGGTCCGCGCGGCGAGCCTCCTCATCGCGCAGGACATGCACGACGTCGTCGACCGCCCCGCGGACGCGGCCGAGCTCGCGACGGGGAAGCTCGACGCCGTCGCGGACGCGCACGTCGCGACCAGGGACGCCTTCGTCGCCAGCGTCGTCACCCTCGCCGCGGTCGCCACCGAGGAGGAGGAGGAACCGGAGGAGGAAACGGCGGACCCCGAGAATGACGACGCCGCAAAAGTCCTTCGAAAGCGCTCGCGGGTCCTCCCCAAGGCCGCCGTCGCCGCCTTCGCGGACCTCACGCTGTGGTACCAGTACCCCGCCGCCCTCGCGCGCGCGGCGGAGCTCGAGCTCGCGGAGGCGCGGGAGCAGACGGCCGCGAGCTCCGGCGACGCGTCCCGCTCGCGGTTGGACGAGCTCGAGCGCCGCGGCGCGCGCCTCGTCGCTTTGGCGTCGAAGCTCGACCTCGTCCCCGACGAGGCGTCGTTCCGCGTCGTCTGGGACGCGTGTAACCACCTCCTGGACGTCCCCGAGGCGAACGTTCTCGACGACGACACCGTCGCGGAGGAGGATTTGACGGGCGACGACGAGGCGGCGAAGTTGGCGTACGCTTTAGCGGCGTTGGACGCGTCGGTGACTCGGCACGGGTTCGTCGCCGCGGAGTTGCTCGCCAACCGCGGGCACAGCGGTAAATGGACCGACGTCGCCATCGCGGCGCTGATGAACGACCTCAGGCGGCTCGGCCCCAGGGCCACGGGCGACGCGGTGACGACGAGCCTCGCGAGCGCGTTCGAGGAGGTTCGCGCGGGGGATCCGGACGACGCGTTCGCGCTCGAGGAGGCGTTCAGGGAACTCGCGGGGCGGTTGGCGGGGATGTTCCAGGCGGGCTCCGCGCGCGATCGCGTCGTCGCGCGCGCGATCGTCGAGGAGGGGCTCGCGTTCGCGTTCCCGCCGGACGCCGCCATCCTCAGCGCGGAGGCGCGGAGCGAGCGCATGCCGTTCCTCACCCTCGGCCTCGCGCCGTTCGTCTCGAAGCTCGCGGCGACGGACGCGAGGGCGCTCGTGGAGCCGCTCAGAAAAGTCGCCGAGGAGGTGGATTCCGAGGACGCGAGGTTCGCGCCCCTCGCCGAGTTCGGCGCCAAGATGGCGGCGAGGGCGCGAGGCGCCGTCCCGAGCGGCGCCGCGGCGGAGGGCGCGAAGCGCGGGAGGGAGGAGCAGCGGCGGCGGGGCGGAGGCGACGCGGGGGGGGCGCGGGGGGGCGCGGGCGGCGGCGGCGGCGGCGGCGGCGGCGACGAGCGCGAGGAGGAGGAGGAGGGCGCGGCGACGATGGCGGAGGCGGAGGAGGAGGGCGAGGGCGCGTACGCGGAGGACGCCGAGACGTTCGGCGGGCGACGAAGGCGGTGAATCGACGGAAACGCGCGAGCGATGGAAACGCGAGCGAACGACGGCGCGCGCGAGGGACGGAGACGCGCGGCGCGAGGTGAGCGAGGCGAGCGGCGACGCGACGCGGGCGAGGGAGACGAACCAGAATTTTGGCACACGCACATTTTACGCGCGGTCGTGAAAACGGACGACGATCTCTTGAGTCAAACGCGCGCGGCCCGGACGAAAATTGCTGCTCTTCGATCAACTCGCGGCGCGTCGTTCCCGATTAAGATTTCCCCCCCTCCTCCGGGGCGCGCCCGCGCTCGCCTCGTCACTTCCCCCCGACGCGTTCCGCCCACCCCTCCGGACTCCCATGCGCGGCCTGGTGTACGACGAGGACATCGAGCCGGGCGTGATGGGCGCGACGCGCGCGTCGCAGACGAAGAACGTCCTCCTCGTCCCCACCCAGCTCGGAAAGGCACGCCGCGCGCGACCCAAATCCGCCCCCACCGCCCCCCGGGCGCGCCTCCTCCCCACCCGCCCTCGCGCGGCGTCCTCGCCCCTCGCGCGTCGCTCGCCCCGTCTCACCCCCGACCCCCGCCCCCCCCTCGCGCCGTCCGTCCGTCCGTCGCGCAGGTCAAGCCTCGCGTGTTCGCGAAGCCCCCCCCGCCCGGGTTCGCGTTCGGGATGAGCCGCGCGCGCGACCCCGAGGGCGCCAAGGACGTGACCATGAAGTGGGTCGAGCACAAGCTCCCCCCGAGCGCCCTCCCGGGCCCCGACTTCGTCGCGATGAACAAGCTCGCCGCGGTTAACGACGTCGTCACCGCGAAGGAGACCGCCGCGTTCCGCTCGGAAAACCACGTCACGCTCCCCGCCGAGCGCGCGGGCGCGACGCGGAAGCTCCCTCCGTCGCGACTCCCCTCCGATCGCGATCCCGAGCACGCGTACGGGCGCTCCAGCTCGGCGCCGAGCGCGGAGGAGACGCGGTACGGCGACTCGGTGAGCGCGAAGCAGGTCGTGAACGGCGAGTTCGCGGACGAGTGGAAGGCGATGAACCGCTGGCGCGCGGAGAAGATGGCGGAGAAGGCGGCGCGGCGCGCGAGGAAAACCGCGGGGGGGCCCAAGCTCACCAGAGCCGCCCTCGGGCACGCGGCGGCGGCGGCGGCGCGGACGCGGGGGCGGGAAGTCGTCGAGCCGTTCAAGCTCAGCAAGTTCGGCGCGGTCAAGAGCAGGTTCAGGGCGTGAGTGGAACGAAGACCGTTTCGAGTGGACGAAGACCGTGTCTCGTCGCGCGCGGCGAGCGAACCGAGAGTGACGAGCTCAGCAAGGTTTGCCAAGAACGTTTCGTACCGTACCGTGGTCGTCGCGCCACTCCGATGAACATTTCCAGCAGTTTCGTCCTTCAACCCTCCAGGATGAAAATCGAATCGCGGGTTTTTCTCATCCCGCGCCCCCTCCTTGTCGTCCACACCGTCGCGCGCGCGTTCCGCGCGTCGCGGCGTGGGGGTCCCCCACGCGATGGTCGCGGCGGCCGCGGCGGCGGGGGCGTTCCGGGGCGCCTCCGCGGGTCCGCGCGGGCGCGCGGGTCCTCGGCGCGCGCGGGGCGGGTCCCGCGGCGCCCCCGGAGGTGGTGCGGGGTCGTCCTCCTCCTCGGGCGCTCCGTCGGACGCCCCGGACGCCCCCCCGGGTCGG
>MDSW01135144.1_pt1 | contig 12725 bp, 10 predicted proteins | sample 811171 | NCBI WGS metagenome assembly MDSW01 (sample SAMN05326641, study PRJNA326480) | marine metagenome | isolation source: seawater | place: Atlantic Ocean: North West | collected 2012 | reverse complement strand
TCATTTATAATTTCTAATATTTTTTGATTAACATTAATCCAACTATTTTGGTAATTTAATTTTTTTAAATTCTCTTTTTTTTTTAAATAATCTGTCTTATTTTTAATAATATCTTTTATTAAGTCCTCAATTTTTTCCTCAAAAACATTTTGTTCTATTATCCAGCAACAATCATTATCTTTGTAAAAATTTGCATTTTCTAACTGGTGATTATCTTTAGAAGTTGGCAATGGAACCGCAATAAAAGGAGTGTTCATTAATGATAATTCAGCAAGGGTTGATGCTCCAGCTCTAGTTATACATAGATCGGCTTGACTAATATAATTGGCAAGATTTTTCTCATAACTAAAAATCTTATTTCTGATATTATTTTTAGAATAAAAGTTCTCTAAAAATGAAATTTTTTTTGTATTCGTTTGTTGAATTATATTAATTTGTATTTTTTTTGAAATACTAACAATTGAATCTTTAAAATTATTATCAAAAATATTGGCTCCTTGACTTCCTCCAACCACCAATAAAGTAAATGTATTTTTTATCTCATCAGATAATTTTAAGTCATAAATATATTTTTTGACAAGTGGATTTATTACAACCATTTTCTCTTTAAAAATATCAGGGAAGTTTTTAACTTTTTCAGTATAACATAAAATTTTTTTACAAGATTTTAAAAAGTATTTATTTGCACGACCTAAAATTTGATTTGGCTCTATTAGATAAATTTGCAATTTTAAAAATCTAGCTGCTAAAATTAAAGGTAGCGACATATATCCACCCGTAGAAAAAACTTTTTCAATATTTTTATTATTGAGAAATAGAATTGATTTTAAAGTTAAAAATAAAATTTGAATTAAACTAAAAGGTAAAAAAAAAATATTATTCAATTTAGGTGTATCTACTACTTCAAATTGATATGAAGTTTTATCCAAATATTTTAAACCTCTTTTGTCAGTAGTTATAATTACATTTGTTTTTTTTGATAAATGCTCATAAAGTATTGTAGCTGGCACTACATGGCCACCTGAACCACCTGTGGAAATTAAAAAATTTTTTTTCATTTTAAACAACTTTTCTTTTCGTTAAATTCAGAATTATTCCTGAAAGAATTGATATGCTTATTATTGAAGAGCCCCCATAGCTTATAAAAGGGAGAGTCATTCCTGTCGTTGGAAATAATCTTATATTTACTCCGATATGTATCATTGCCTGCACTAATATTAGACTTATACATCCTACTAATACTAATTTTATCCTTTCTTCATTTTCCAAATAAACTTTTTTAAAAACTGAGTAAATGAATATTAAAAACATTAATAAAATTAGAATTATGGCAATAACACCAAACTCTTCTGAGATAACAGATATTATATAATCTGTGTGAGCTTCAGGTACTCTGTTTTTCAATGTTCCTTCACCAATTCCTTTTCCCAAGTATCCACCACTAGTAATTGAGTCAATTGCTTTTTCTGATTGTGCGTTATGCGTTCCTGTTTCTGTGTTAAAAAATGACAGTAATCTATTTTTTATATACGCAAACTTTGGAACAAAATTAATCAAAAAATATAGGGCTGTTGATAAAATTAAGCACGACGTTATTAAAAAGATAACATTAATTCCTGATATGAAAATTAAAACAGACCAACTAAAAAAAACTAACAAAGTTTGGCCTATATCTGGTTGCGCAGCTAATAATAAAGCTATTAGTAAAGTTATTAAAAAAGAAAATAAGTATTTAAGATAGACGTTAGTGTATTTTTCACTACTTAATATTAGACTTATTAAAATAATCAAAAATGGTTTAACTAATTCTATTGGTTGAAATCTTGGTAATAGATACAAATCTATCCATCGTTGAGAACTATTAACTTCAACACCTAGAATTGGAACCAAGAATAAAGAAATTAACGAAACTATAAAAATTCCTGGAGAGATTTTAAAAAGTTTTTCTTCATTAATTGAAGATAAAACAAAAATTATTATTAATCCTAAAAAAACGAAAGACAAGTGTTTCAAGAAAAAAGCATAATCATTTGTATCAAGCTTATCTGAAACTAAAAGAGATGTGGATACTAGTGAAAAAAATAGACCCGTAAGAAATAATAAAATTATTAAACAAAATATTAATTTATCAATATTTTTCCACCACTCATAATATAAGTTATATATTGATCTATTATATTCCATTCAAATATTTTTTAATTAATTTGTTAAAATATAAACCTCTATCTTCAAAGTTTTGAAAGCTATCAAATGATGCAGCAGATGGACTAAATAGTATTGTTTTTTTAGTAAATTTTTCTTTCTTAATTATGCTTATAACTTTTTTAAAAGCATCTTTTAAATTATTAAAATTTTTAAAATCTATTTTTCCTTTAAGTTGTTTATTAAAAAATTTTTTATTTTTTCCATAAATGAAAGCTTTAATATTTTGAAAATATTTTTTGGACAAATCTAATTTATCCCCTTTCTTATAAATGCCTCCTAATAACCAATAAATATTAGGATTTGATTTTAAAAGACCAACAGATGATGAAAAGCTAGTAGATTTTGAGTCATTAATTATTGTCAAATATTTTCTTTTCATTACAACTTGTTGACGATATTTTAATCCACTAAATTTTTTTATTGTTTTTAAGATAAGTTTAATTTTTAGATTAAGTTTTTTTGAAATTTCTAGAACAAATGATAAATTTTCTTTATTTGTTTCAGTTGAGAAATATTTATTATCAATATTCTCTAGCATTCTTAATTTTTTTTTTGTATTAACCTTAATTATTTTACTATTAAATTTATTTGATTTAAGTTGATTATCGATCAAAATGTCATCTTTTTTAACAAATGCTAAATTTCCTTTAATTTGATTTTTTAATAATTTGAATTTAGCATTAATATATTTATTCAAAGTTTGATGTCTTTCAATATGGTCAGATGAAATGTTTAATATCACAGCAAATTTAGATTTAAAAATTTTACTGTACTCAAGTTGATATGATGAAGCCTCAATTACAAAAATTGTTTTTTTTTTTATATTTTTTGTAGATAAAATTGGATTACCAATATTACCAACTAATTTGACATCAAATTTTTGATTTAATAAGATTTTATACATAAGTTGACATGTTGTGGATTTTCCATTTGTACCAGTAATTGTAATACAGTCATTTTTATAAAATGAGTAAAAAATATCTAAATCAGTAAAAATTTTATCATAATTTTTTTTTAAAAATTTAGATAATTTACATCTATTTATATCAATTCCAGGACTTAAAATTATTTGATCAAATTTTATTTTTAAAACATTTTTATACTTAACAAAATTTTTTTTTATCTTTAAGGATTTAATTTTTGATTGATTATCATCATAAAGATAAATATTATTTTTTTTTTTTAAAAATTTAAAAGCTGAGAGACCACTTTTCCCTAAGCCATAAATTAATATTTTTTTATTTAAAAATATATTCAAGCTATTGCCTTTTATCTTAATTTTAATGTTGCTAGACCAATCATTGCCAGTATTATTGAGATAATCCAAAATCTTATAACCACAGTAGATTCTGGCCATCCTTTCTTTTCAAAATGATGGTGTATAGGTGCCATTTTAAATATCCTTTTACCGGTAAGTTTAAATGAAATAACCTGAACCATTACTGATAAAGCCTCTAAAACAAATAAGCCACCTGTTATTGCTAAAACTATTTCATGTTTTGTAATAATTCCTACAGCGCCTAATGATCCTCCTAGTGAAAGAGAACCCGTATCTCCCATAAATATTTTGGCTGGTGGTGCGTTAAACCATAAAAACCCTAAACATGCTCCAATTATTGCACCACAAAAAATTGATATTTCACCAGTACCCTCAATATAAATTATTTGAAGATATTCAGAAAAAACAACATTTCCTGATACATAACTTATAAAAGCAAAACAACCAGCAACCAATATTACCGGCACTGTGGCCAAACCATCTAACCCATCTGTTAAATTAACTGCATTTGAGGAACCAACAATAACAAAAATAGAAAAAGGTACAAAAAACCATCCTAAATTTATTATTAAATTTTTGAAAAAAGGAAAATAAAGATTTTTAAATTCTTCATATTCGACAAAATAAGTCAAAATTATCAATCCCAACATTGCTAAAAAAATTTGCATACTCATTTTTAATTTAAAGGAAATTCCTGAAGAACTATTGTTTCTTATCTTTTTATAGTCATCATAAGCACCTAGAAGTCCAAACGCAGAAACTATATATAGGCAAAATAAAATATAAATATTTGTTAAATCGGCCCAAAGTAAAACTGAAATAATTAAACCCAATAAAATAATTACTCCTCCCATAGTCGGAGTTCCAATTTTTTTAATAATGTGATCTGTTGGACCATCTTCCCTAATAGGATTAAAGATTCTTCTGTTTGAAAATAATTTGATAAAAGGGCCTCCTATTAATAACACTATTAGCAATGATGTAAAAAAAGATAGTCCAGTTCTAAAAGTAATATATTTAAAAACATTTAAAAAAGTAAAACTTTCAACGTAGTTTAGCAATAATTCATATAGCATATGGAATTCTTTTTTTTAAAATTGTTGATATTTTATGAAGACCTGTTGAATGAGATCCTTTAATCATCAAATAATCATTATTATTTAAATCTTTATTAATCAAATTAATAATTTCAAAATTATTACTCAATATTTTGGCTTTTTTAATTGGTTTTAGACCTTCAAAGGTCTTCTTGATGTATTTACCAATTACATAAACTTGATTAATTTTTGTTTTATTTATAATTTTGCAAATTAATTTATGTTGTCTAGTAGAGTGTTTTCCTAATTCAAGCATATCACCTAAGATTAAATATTTTTTTGAATTTTTTGATTCAATTTTATCATAATTTTCTATTGCAGTTCTCAATGATAATGGATTTGAATTATAAGTTTCATCTACGAGAAAAATTTTTTTATTTTTAAATTTTATTTTAGAAATATCACCTCTTCCATTTGGAGTTTTATAATTAAAAAAAATATTTTTTTTTAATTTTTTGACATCTTTAAATAAATTAATCGAAGCAAGAGTTGCAAGGATATTATATAAGTGACTTTTGTTATCATTTTGAGAATAAAAAGAAACAATCGAACTATTTATCTTAATAAATAATTCAAATTTTTTTTTAAATTTTTTAATTTTGATTAATCTTGTCATTGGAGATTTACTATTAATACCAAAAGTGATAATTTTAAGTTTTTTCTTTAATGCAAAATTTTTATGATAATTGAAAAAACTATCATCCATGTTTAAGACTATTGTACCATTTTTTTTAATATTGTTCATTATTTCTGCCTTCGCATCTGCTATTTGATTAATATTCTTAAAATTTTTTGAATGAGCATAACTAATATTAGTAATTATCCCTAAATCAGGTTTAGTTATTTTTGTTAGATTATCTATCTCATTTTTTTTATCCATGCCAACTTCAAAAACTCCAAACTCATCGTTCTGTTTTAAATTAAACAAACTTAATGGAACTCCATATTTATTATTAAATGATTTTGGTGAATAAGTCGTTCTAGATATTTTTTTTAGAGTAAGTCCAATCATTTCTTTTAAAGTTGTTTTGCCACAACTTCCGGTAATAGAAATAATTTTTGCACTAATGTTTTCTCTAAAAATAGATGAACATTTTGTCAAAAAGCCAAGAGTATTTTTTACTTTAACTTGTTTTAATGGTAAATAATTCTTATTTATTCGATTAACAATAGCCAAACTAGATTTTTTTTTTAAAGCTTCTGAAACAAAATTATTCCCGTCTATTTTCTTCCCTTTGATAGCAAAAAAAATATCATTTTTTTTTATTATTTTAGAATTGATAGAAATATTTTTAATTGCAATTCTATTGGATATTTTAGATTTGGATTCTTCTTTAATTATATTTAATTTTAAATCTTTTGATAAAAATTTATTTTTAATTTTTACAGACTTTAAAATTATTTCTTTATCTGAGAAAAATAATTTTTTCCTTCCATAATCTTGAGTTTTTTCATGACCTTTACCCGCTACTAATAATAATTCACCAGTTTTGAGATTCATTACAGCTTTATAGATTGCCTCTTTTCTGCTTGGCAATTCTTGAATTTTTACATTTCCAATTCCTTTTTTAATATCTTTTCTAATTTTTGATGGATTTTCATTTCTAGGATTATCATCAGTTAAATAAATTGTATCAGAATATTTTTCAGCAATTTTTCCCATCAAATATCTTTTTTTTTTATCTCTCTCACCCCCACAACCAAAAACTAAATTTATCTTTTTTCCTGGAAATTGTTCTTTAATATTCAATAAAGCTAACTCTAGTGCAGCAGGTGTATGTGCATAATCTAAGACAACTTTACTTTTATTTTTTATTTCTCCAATTTTTTGAAGTCTCCCTCAACAGATTTAATCTTGTGGATAACATTAATTATTTTTTCAAATTTAAGGCCACTTTTATTAGCAGCTAAAATTGCCATCAAAATATTTTTTAATTGTATTTTACCAATCAAATTTAGTGATATTTTGTATTTTTTTTTATGGAATCCAATTTCTAAAATTTGTTTTTCATCTAAAAATTTATGTGAGATTAATTCGATTCCTTTTTTTTTATGAAAAATTTGACTTAAATTAATATTTTTTCTTAACGCAATATTCTTTATTTTTTTACTCTGAGGAATATTTGCATCAGATATAATGGTACCTTTTTTTTTAATCAGTTTATTAAATAAATATAATTTAGAATTTAAATAATCTTTCATATTCTTATGATAGTCTAAGTGATCATGAGATAAATTTGTGAATATCCCTACATCGAATAATAATCCGTCTAATCTATTCTGTTTCAAGCCATGACTAGAGGCTTCCAAAATAACAAATTCAATTTTTTCCTTTTCTAGATTTTTTAGAATATTGCTTAATTGGATAGGATCTAAGGTAGTATTTGATAAATTTTTTTTTTGGCCCTTATATTTTACACCTAAGGTTCCTATAGATGCAACTTTCTTTGAATTTAAATTTAAGATTTGATAATAAAAATCTGCTATTGATGATTTTCCATTTGTACCCGTGACAGCAACTATTTTTTTTGGTTTTTTAACTAAAATTTTATACGAAACTTCTGCTAATAACTTTCTAACATTCGTAAACCTTAAACAAATTATTTCTTTGTTTCTTCTAATCTTTTTTTCTGAAATAATTATTTTTGCACCATTTTTAATTGCTAAATCTATATAATCATTTCCATTTAGTTTATTTCCTTTGATTGCAAAAAAAATATTATCTTTTTTCACTTTGGAGCTATCAAAGGAAATACCTGAAAAAGAAATGTGACTATATTTTTTGTTTGCAATCGGAATGTAATCTTTGAGTTGCATAGCTTATTTAATTTCACTGTATTTTGTGGCTAAAATAGGCCCAATTTTTTCAACAATTTGACCTACAACCTCAACAGTGGTCCATCCAGCGGTATTAAATGGGGTGCCCCTATATTTAATATTGGATCCATCTCTATAGTGATAAATATAATCTTTATTAGTTTTTGGCTCATCAAGCATTACTGCTAAAACAAACTTTGGTTTAGATGTAGGAAATACAGACACAAAAGTATTTATTTTCATCTTTGAATAGCCTCCAGCTATACTTTTTTGAGCAGTGCCTGTTTTTCCTCCAATCTCGTAACCATTTACATTTGCTAGGGAAGCAGTTCCTTCTTTTGTTGTTACAATCTTTCTCAGGATTGGCAAAATTTTTATAGAAACCTCTTCATCTATAATTTTTTCTTTATTAATTTTTTTTATTCTATAAATGATTTTTGGCTGAATATTATAACCCCCATTTACTATAATTGAGTAAGCTTTTGTTAATTGGAGTAATGTTGTTGTTATGCCATGACCAAAAGAAGCTGTTGCAAGTGGACATTTACCCCAGTTAAAATTGATCGGTTTTCCGACTTCCTCGATATCAAAATTTATCTCATCTAAAACACCAATTTTAGATAAAAATAGTTTAAATTTTTCTTCACCTAGTTTTTGACCAATTCTAACTGAGCCAATATTTCCAGATCTAATTAAAATTTCCTCGGCTGTTAAATTTGCTGGTATGTTGTTATCATATTCCCGTATGGGGTATCCTGCGCAAGTAATAGATTTTGGTAAATCAATAAATTTAGTTTGGGGTTCAATAATCCCCTCATTTAATGCAGCTGCGAGAGTAAATGTTTTAAATACAGAGCCAAATTCATAAACTCCTTTTGTTGCTCTATTAATAAAATTTATGTCAGAAATTTTTTTTCTTTTGTTTGGATCAAAATCTGGCAATGAAACTAACGATAAAATTTCACCGTTTTTAACATCCATTAAAATTGCAGCACTCCCAATTGTGCTAAAAATTTTATTAAATTTTACTAGTTCATCTCTTATGAGATATTGAATGTCTTTATCAACAGTCAATTTAATTGGTTCTTTTTTATTTTTTAATTCCTCATCTAAAGATTTTTCCAAACCTGATATCCCATTATTATCACTGTCAATTTGACCAATTATATGACTGAATAAATTTTTTTGAGGATAGATTCTTATTAGATTATCCCTGGGTTCTATAGATTTGTCGCCGAGTTTCATCAATTTTTCATAATTTTCTTGAGAAACTTTTTTTTCAAAATAGAAAAAATTTCCTTTAATGATTCTTTTTTTAACTTTTTCGTAGTCTTTATTTGGAAAAATATATTTTAAATTAAGTAATAATTTCTTTTCATCGATTATTTTTGGAGGACTAATTCCTATATCTATTGAATTAATTGTTTTAACTAAATATTTATTATTTCTATCAACAATATCTGCTCTATAAAGTTCATTGGATTTTTTATTAATATTATCATTTAACTCAATTTTCGCTTTTCTAGATCCAAGATGTATTAAGTGAATGGAATAAATAATGGAAATAATAAAAAATACAAAAAAAATGAAAGATACACGATTAAAAGTAATGTTTAAATTTGATTTACTCTCTTTATATAAAAAATCATTTTGCTGATTTTCTATAGTAATTCTTGAATCTCTATTCTTCATTTGTAAATTTTAATTCTTTTATTTCAAAGTCATTTTTAGTTTTATTGATAATCTTAATATTTTGAATATCTTTCTTAACTAGCTCATTATCAAAGTATAAATTTTGAAAATCCAATAATTTATCAGCTGAACTTAAGTAATCATGCTCTAATTTTATATTTTCGAAATTTTTTTTTAACCCTCTTATATTTTCCTTTGTAATAAAAATTTCATCATCGATTCTTTTAGTCGAATTTTTTATAAATGCTGTTAATAAAATTAAAAATAAAATTAAAGAAATTACTAAATATTTTTTCATAATTTATTTCCAAAATTTTCAACTTTTATAAGATGTTCAAACTTTTCAAATATATCAGTTTCAAATTCATAGAAATCATCTTTCTTTATTATGTATCTAAGTTTTGCAGATCTAGAGGGGAAATTCTCTCTTAATTCTTTTGCTGTGGCTGTTTTAGGTTTTTTTTCCAGCATCTTAAACAAAGTTTCTGGTTGATCAATCTTGGGAACATATCGAGAAATACTTTTATTTTCTGATAAACTTTTAAAGAAATACTTAACAATTTTATCCTCTAATGAATGAAACGTGACAACGGCCAAGACACCGTCTTTTTTTAAAACTTTTGAAGCACCTATAAGTCCATGAATTAATTCACTTATCTCTTTATTTACGAATATTCTTAAAGCTTGAAAAACTTTAGTTGAACTATGTGTTTTAAAATTTTTTTTTCTTTTTGTTTTTTCTATCAATTTTACTAAATTTTGAGTATCAAGCTCTTTTTTTTTTCTTTCAATTTCAATTTGTTTTGCAATTTTTTTTGCTTCCTTTTCTTCACCAAAAAATTTAAAAATATTTTCTAGTTCTTTTACACTCAATTTATTTATAGCTTCTTTTGCAGAGAAATCATTGATTCCCATTTGCATATTTAAATCACCATCTGTGTTAAATGATAAACCTTTTGATGGATCTTTAATTTGAGTATATGAATATCCTAAATCAAAAATCACACCTCTTATATTTTCATTTTTAATTTTGAGATTTTCTAATTGACTAAATTTCTTATTCTTAAAAATAAATCTGTTTTGATAGTCTTTAGATACGCCATCTGCTTTTTTTTTACATTTAGGATCTCTATCTAAAGCTATAACTTTAGTATTTTTATAACTTAAAATTTTCTTCGAATATCCACCTTGTCCAAAAGTGCAATCAATAAATGTGCCACCATGTTGAGGGGTAATAATGCTAATTAATTCATTAAGCAGTACCGGATAGTGCTTTACAATATCCAATACCATGGTGGCTTCCATTTATTTTCTTGAAGACCATTAATTTTTTTGTCTTCTTAAAAATGCGGGTATTTCAAGATCATCCTCCTCGTGATCCTCTTCATCAGAGCTCAACAAATCCCTTGGAGCAGAGGTTTGATCTGTATTAAATAAATCTGGTTCTTCAGTATCAACACCGAATTCCTTAAGATCAGCAGAGTTTTCTTGGTCATGCTCTTTATTATCAATTACCTCTTGGGAGAAAGACACTTCGTTCTCATCAGAAGTATTTTCAACAATACTTTCTGCTTGTTGGTTTTTTAATAATTCCTCATGATATTGATTATTAACATCACTTATTGATTCATTAAAATTCTCCGAAACAATTTCATTTTCAAGTTTTAAAGCATTAGCTCCATGAGTTAACGGATTTGAATTATTATTTGAAAATGAGAAAGATGCAGTGGCATTATTTCCAAAATCTGAATATCCTGGATTTCGATTTTGAATTCTGTGAACCATATTTACTACTGATTTTGACTCAGGTTGTTGATTATCTAAAGATGTAGCAACGATTGATACTCTTATTTTTCCTTCAAGAGATGTATCAGTTATTGCACCTATAATTACTTCAGCGTCAGCTTCTACCTCTGATCTAATTTTATTTACCACTTCATCAACTTCAAATAATTTTAAATCTTTTCCTCCAGTAATGTTAACTAATAGTCCTTTAGCTCCTTTTAAAGTGTAATCATCAATTAAAGGATTACTTATAGCCATCTCTGTAGCTTTCATTGCTCTTCCTTCTCCTTCAGATTCTCCTGTACCCATCATTGCCTTACCCATGCAAGCCATTACAGTTTCAACATCAGCAAAATCTAAATTAATTATTCCTGGTCTAACCATTAGGTCAGTAACACTTTGGACTCCATGCATTAAAACATTGTTTGATAGATTAAAAGACTCCTCAAATGTAGTTTGTTCATTTGCAATCTTAAACAAATTTTGATTTGGTATAACTATGATTGTATCAACATGTTTTCTAAGTTCCTCAAGTCCAATTTGAGCTCTTCTCATTCTTGATGGACCTTCATATAAAAAAGGAAGTGTGACAACACCAACTGTCAATATGTTCAATTCTTTGGCAGCTCTTGCTATAACATGTGCTGCACCTGTGCCAGTGCCACCGCCCATTCCTGCAGCTATAAAAACCATATTTGCACCTTGAAGCACATTTACAATTTCGTTTAAAGATTCATCTGCAGCAGCTTGACCAATATCTAGTTTTGCACCAGCCCCTAAACCTTTTGTTAAATTTAAACCTATTTGAATTTTCGATTTTGCCTTACTGTGTTTTAAATCTTGTGCATCAGTATTGACTGCAATAAATTCAACACCTTGCATACCATTCTCAATCATTTCATTTATAGCATTACCGCCTGCACCACCAACTCCCATTACTAAAAGTCGTGGTTGTAACTCTTTTATTTCTGGTGTTTTAAAGTTAATTGTCATTTTTTATCCCCCGTTATTTATTTAGTTGAAGCTCCCACTTAAGGCTAGCACGGTTTAAGTTTGCTTTTTTCTTTGCGTTAACCTTAAATTTTTCAAAAATTGTTGGCTCCCATATTTGAAAAGTTTTGCCCTGACCAACAAACAACATGCTGTTCTTTATTTTTGCATGTTTTAATAATTTAGATGTGAGTGAAATTCTCCCCTCGCTATCAAACTGTAAATTAATACTTTCAGATAATATTGATGTTGCAAAAAAATCTCTTTTTTCCTCAAAAGGATTAAGTGAATCTATTGCATTTGAAATCTTTTCAATTCTGTCCTGTGGCCAAGCCTCAATAGATTGATTGTTAAAAGATGGGTAACATATTACACCATTGTAACCAAGGTTAGATAAATATGACCTATAACTAGCGGGCACTGATACCCTTCCTTTTTTGTCCAATTTGTTTTCGTAGCTCGATAAAAACATAAACCATAATTTTTTATATACCCCTTATTTGGGAATATATGGGATATTATGGGTTTTTTATTATAGAGTCAATACCTTCTATTTATGATTATCACAGCTAATTAAGCTCACAAAAAGTGAATCAAAACGTGAACATTTATTTGAAAAGTTTCAGAAAAATTTTTGCCAGATGAACTATAAGCCGGGTTCTGTCATTTAAACTTATCATTTGTCTAGGCCTAAGATCACTCTTAGGCTCAAGCAACTAACCCTGATGACTAGCCAAGGATGGCTTTTTGTTTTTCAACATTGTCATCTCTACTTAGTCTTGCTCCCAGTGGGGTTTTCCAGCGTTCATTGTTACCAATAGAACCGGTGTGCTCTTACCACACCTTTTCACCCTTGCCAT
>MDSW01028757.1_pt1 | contig 12726 bp, 8 predicted proteins | sample 811171 | NCBI WGS metagenome assembly MDSW01 (sample SAMN05326641, study PRJNA326480) | marine metagenome | isolation source: seawater | place: Atlantic Ocean: North West | collected 2012 | reverse complement strand
GCGCGAGAAGCGCGAGAAGCGCGAGAAGCGCGAGAAGCGCGAGAAGCGCGAGAAGCGCGAGAAGCGCGAGAAGCGCGAGAATCGACTCGAAGTACTTTCGAAAGTATGTTATAAACGTTCTCCTCGAGACGGTCTCGAAGCGGCGCGACTCGAGGAGCGGTACGAACACTCGAAGCGCCTCGCCACGTCGCGCGCGTCCTCCGCGTCTCCTTCCGCCGTCCTCCTCCTCCCGCAAAAAGTCTACTCTCGGAACCTCTCGCGCCATCGCCGCAGCGTCTCCCCCAGGACCCCCTCCCTCGCCGCCCTTCGCATCTCCTTCCGGTCCGCGAGCGCCTCCGCCTCGGTCGCTCGCGCGGGGCCCCACCGCGGCCTCCCGCGCTCGTGCACCACCGCCGAGAAGGGCGCGCCGGCGTCGCCGAGCCCGTCGCCCTCGCGTCGCGCGAGAAACGCGCCCAGGCGATGCACCCCCCCTCGCCCCTCCGCCTCCATCGCGGCGGCGACGGTGGCGTCCGCGACGCGCCTCGGGTCCGCCGCGAGCGCCTCGGCCGCCGCGACCGCCGCCCGGGACCCGCCCGCGGCCGCCCACGCGCCGGACGCGTCGAGCGCCGCGCGCACCGCGAGGCGCGTCGATTCGAGAAGCGCGAAGTGGTCGCCAGCGGCGTCCGCCGCGAGCGTCGCGAGCGACGCGAACGCGCGCGCCCACGTCGCCGCGTTCGCGCGAAGCGTGTTCGTCGTCGTACCCGGAAGCGAACTCGAACTCGAATCGTCTTCGAGGCTCGACGACCCGGTTCTCTCGTGGGCGCCGAACCCGTCGTCGCCTCCACCGAACGCACCCGCCGCCGCCTTCTCCGCCTTCTCCATCGCCTCTCGCGTGACGCGCATCAGCTCGAGCAGCGGTTTCGCGCACGCGGCTTCGCACTCCGCCGGGTCGCGGAGCGTTTCGCGGATGAACCGGTACTGCACGGGCGGCTCGCACCACCGCCGCGCCCTCGCCTGGAAGTACTTCACCTCGTCCAGAAACGCCAGCGAGAGCCGACGCTCCTCAACCATGACGCAGTCGCGCGTGGTGATCACGCAGTGCATCACGTTCGGGGGGGAGAGCAGAGGGTACCCACCGGCCTCCAGAGGCGCGACCCAAAACGTCGGAGGCGAGAGATGGGACGACGGTAATGTTCCAGCCGTCGACGCGCGTGTTCCGGGTTCCGATCCCGCGGGTCCGGCGCGAGATCCCGCGGGTCCGCCGCTCGAACCCCTAGACCCGCGCGCTTCTTCTCCTTCTTCTTCCCCCCGCTCTTTTCGAGCTACATCCGCCAGCGCTTCGACCTCGAACGGCCGTCTGTTCAGCTCCTCGACGCTCGGGACGACGTGCGCCGGGGTGTCGAACAGATCCAACGCGCACTGCCTCGTCGTCTTGTTCATCTCGCGATCCTGCGCGATCCACTCGTACGCCTCCCGCGGCGCGAACACGAAGAGCTTCACCACCGGCTTCCCCCCCGGCCCGATCAAACCGGGGGGGCTCGGCCGCGCCGCGCCGCGCCGAGCGGTCGACGATTCGCCTTCGTCCACGGGTAAACCGACCTGGAACACGAACTCGCCGCAGTCGTCCAGGTGCCACCACGTCAACGCGCCCGCCGCGGAGAGCCGCGTCGCGCGGTCCAGAGGCACGCCGACGCCGCCGCCGGGGGCGGAGGGGGCGGAGGGCGGCGCGGTCGTGGGGGTGTCCTCGCGTCCGGGTTCGGGTTCGGGTTCGGTTTCGGGTCGGTTCGGGTCGGGGTTCGGTTCGGGGTCGAAGAGTTCGGGTAAGGGCCACCGCAGGAACCGCGGGAGCGTCGGCACCCCGCCGCGGTCGTCGGCGTCGCGGTGGAACATCTGCAGGTTGAGGGGCTCGGGCGCGTCCACGACCTCGGCGAAGGAGTGAACCATGCGCATGTGGCGATCGGAGAGGAGGTGCGAGCCGGGGGCGCCCCACCCGCCGACCATCGCCACCTTCGGGCGCGCGAACCGGCTCCAGGGCGAGTCGCACGCCCACCGCACCGCGTCCGGCGTCGGCGGCGGCGGCGGGGACGCATCATCCGCGGACGACCCCGCGTCGGCGGGGACGCCGCCCCGCTCGGGCGGGGACCCCCCGGTTCGCGCCATCGCGTCGAACACCCCGCGCGCGAGATCGGGCGGGGCGAGGAAGGGCGTCCCCGCGATCGCGTGGCGCCGCTGCTCCGCCTCGGTCGCCGCCAGGGGCACGAGCCGACACCGCCACGACCGCGCGACGCCCGCGTGGAACGCCTCGGGCAAGCCCCACGACGCGAACAGCGCGCGCATCTCGTGCGTCTCGTCCGCGCCGAGCGCCTGCGTCACGCGACGAGGCGCGGTGGCGGGAGAGGACATCGAGCGCGGACGTTTCGGCTCGCGCGCGACGACCCCCTCCATGCGACCGGAGGACGCGCCGGCCGCCGCGCGGTGTGACCGACGAGAGAGACCGGACCGACCGCGGCGTCGAGGTCGCGAGCGATGTAGTTCTCTCGAGCAAATAAAGTTTTGGGAACGCACTACGCTGTTGAATACGTTTTTCGCCGTCGCGCCGCTCGACGCGTCTTCTCCTCTCCTCGTCTTCTCCTCTCCTCGTCTTCTCCTCTCGTCGCTCATTCTCCGGTCCCTCTCGCGCCTCCGCTCGTCCGCCTCACCCCGGCGTTTGCGACGGCGGCGGACTTGCTCGATTTTTCAGCGCCATTCGCTGCTCGAACGCCTCGAGCCCCGCCGCGGGATCGACCCCGAGCGCGTCGATCACCGCCCTCCCCACCTCGTCGTTTCTCGAGTACCCCCGGAACGCCTCCGCCCCCGGCCCGCGCGCGAACACCGCCACGTCCACGCCCGTGTGCCCGTGGCTCGTCCACCCGACCGAGCTCGCGGCGGATAACGCCTCCCCGACGGCGTTCTGAAGCGCCCACCCCTCGTACCCGTGGGTCCCGCCCGCGCCGTTCGCCGGGTCGGACGCCGCCTTCGCCATTTCGTGAAGCGCCGCCAACGCCTCCGCCGTGATCCGGCTCTCCGCCGCGTCCACGTCCCGCCCGGCCGCCGCGAACGCCGCCGCCAAGATCGCGGGGCCCTGCGCGTCGATATCCTCGCCGTTCGTCCGCGCGGCGCCGTACGCGTCGATGATCGCGTACGCGACGTACTCCGCGGAGAACTTTTGGCGCCGAAGCGCGTCGCCGTCCATCGCGTATCGGTCGCAGCACCCGACGCTGAGCCCCCCGGTGTCGTGATCGCTGGAACCCACGACCAGCACGTCCGGGTGCCTGTCCGCGAACTCGAGCGCGACCGCCCACGCGGCGTCGTACGCGCACACCTCCCGCGCCGCGGTCGCCGCGTCGTTCGCGTGCCCCGCGTGGTCGATCCGCCCCGCCTCGACGAGGAGGAAAAAACCCGCCTCGCTCGGCGCCAACGCCTCGAGCGCGGCGCCGGTCATCTCCGCCAGCGTCGGCGTCTCGACGTCGCCCTCGGCGCGGTCGATCTCGTACGGCATGTGCGACGGCGCGAAGAGGCCGAGGAGGCGCGGGCGGGACGAAGCCGCCGCGCGCGGGGACGCGTACCCGCCGCCGCCGCCGCCGGGCGACCGAGCCGCCTCCGCCGCCGCCTCTCTCGCCGCTCGGCGCATCGAGGTGGCGTTCGTGACGAGCGCGTACCCCTCCCGCCTCGCGTCCGCGATGAGGTCCAGGGCGTCCGCGCGGGCGCTCCCCGCGACCGAGCTCGGGTCGAAGTGCCGCCGCCCGCCGCCGAAGAGTACGTTCAACTCGAGCGAGTACACCTGCTCGCGCGCGATCTCGTTCTCGTCGTCGCGGTCCGCGAGGTGGCTCGAGAACGCCGCGGGCGTCGCGTGCGTCACGCGCGTCGTCGTCACGATGCCCGTTCGCTTACCGGCGAGCTGCGCGCCCTCGAGGACCGTGCCCGCGGGTCTGTACGACGCGGGGGCGCCGACGCCGAAGTCGCGGATCGGAACCTCGCCGATCACGTGGTTGTCGGTTCGAAACCCGGTGGCGTACGCGGTGGCGCCCGCGGCGGAGTCCGTCACCATCGAGTTCGCGCTCCGCGTCTCGCACAGGCCCACGAGGTGAGGGGTGAGCGAGCCGAGCGTGGAGGAGGCGCACAGGCCCGCCTCGCGGGTCATCGTGACGTACCCGGGGCCCATGCCGTCCGAGACGAAGAAGATGACGGATCGGGCGCGCCCCGCCGACGTCCCGTCGTCGCCCCCCGACGCGCCCGACGTCCGCGCGGCGAGGCTCACGAGCACGCTCAGGACGAGCGCGACGACGAACGCGCCGAGGCTGCGACGAGGTGGGGAGCGCGCGAGGCGGGGGGGGGGCGGTCAGTGGGAGCGGGAGGCGACGGGCGAGGGAGGAGGGGGGGACCGGCGCGGGAGACTGACGCACCACGCGATCCCGGCGACGCGACGCGTCTTGGGCGTGCCGCAGCGCGTCTCCGGATCCTCCTCGGGGATGACCTCCATCTCGAACGGAGCCACCGACATGGCGTCGCGCGAGATGAGAGGCCTGCCCGGAGGAGGCATCGCGAGCGAAGGGGGGTGGGGGGGGCCCGCGCGGGGACGGGCTGTGGGACGCGACGCCGAGAGCGTGCAACCGCCGTTCGTCAGGAGCGAGTTGCCCGGTCTCGACTGACACGACTCTCGTCCGCCACGATCGCGGCGCCAGCCAGCGGACCGCTCCGCCAGCTCAGCGCCCGCCACGTGGCCAGCAGCCACAGCCAAGCGCGCGCGTCCCGCACCCGCGCGTCTCGTCCCCTCGCCGCTCGAGGATGTCTGCGCTCACCGCCTTCCCGACCGCGCTCGCCGTCGCGTCGTCCGCCGCGCGCCCTCGCGCGGGCGCCGCGCGCGCCTCGCGCGCCGCTCGCGCGCGGGACGTCGTCCGGTCCGACGCCCGCCTCGTCGCCTCGCCGTCGCGTCGCGGCGTGCGTTGCGCGGTGGAGAAGGGCGGGGAAGCCGAAAAGACCGTCAGCGCGCTCGACGCCATCCTCGCGGGGTCCCAGGACGAGCCCGAGCCCGAGCCCGAGGTGCGCGATCCCGCGGGGTACCGGCGTCCCGACCCGAGCGTCGCGATCCATCACCTCCATCATCATCCAACCCCCGCCCCCGTCCGCGTCCGCGACGTGTGCCCTTTCCTCGCCTCGCGCGGACCCGCCGCTCACCCTCGCCCGTTCCTCCCTTACCCCCCCGCCCCCGCGCGGTCACGCCGCCCACCAGGAGCCCGCGCCTAAGCCCGACCCGAACGAGCGCAAGCCCGGCGAGGTTTCCGAGGCGATGAAGGCGCGGCTGAGGGACGAGTACGTCGGCCTCGGCGGCACCCCGAGCAAGCCGATGCCCTCCAACTTGTTCCTGAACATCATCCTCGGCATCTCCGCGCTCGCCGTGCTCTGCAAACTCGGCGGCATCTTGTGAGCGAGCGAAGCGTGGAGTGAGAGGAGGATCGAGCGATGGAGACGGGCGAGGGGGAAGTTCGCGCGGAGGCGCCCGGGCGTTGGAATGGCATCACCTCGAACTCGCGCGAGTCCGCGTCGCCGCCCCCTTTTCTTTCGCGCTCGCGAGCCTGCATCGCTGGCGACCCGCGCATCCGACCGCAGCCGGATCCGCGTCGAATTTTTCCCGTTTCACCGAGTGTTTACAACAGGCGCCTCATCACTTGCTGCCGCGCACGCTCCCGGGTCGCTCCCGCGCGCGCGAACATGCTTCGCCGGTCGCTCACGTCGCTGGCGGGCGTCGCGACCCGCGCGCAGGCCGCGCGCGCGGTCTGCGTCCCCACCCTCAGCGCGTCGTCGTTCGCGACCGCGTCCGCCGGGTCCGACCGGGAGGCACCCGTCACCGATCGGGTTTCGCACGCCGGGCTCGCCGTTGCTGCCGCGTTTCGAGGTGCGTCGTCGCGCCTCGGCGTCGGACGCGTCGTCGCGCGGGCCGCGGACCGCGCGCGACGGTCTCGTCGGGGACCACCTCGAGCGAACGGAGACGCCCACGCGCGCCGCGACGGGTCGCGCGCGCCGCGACGCCGCGTCTTCCGCGCCACCTAGGGCTTTTTTCGCCGCGCCATCCGACCTCGCGCTGCTCTGGGCGCGCCGAGCACGCACACATCCCGCCCCGGTCGCGGCTGATCGCCCCCCTCCCCCAACTTCCCCCCCGTCACGCAGGCTACGCCACGGACGTCGCCACCACGAGCGCGAACAGCGGCGCCATCACCGCCGCGCTGAAGACGCCCACCGCCGACATCACGTGCGTCTCGATCGCGTCCCCCCTCCACCCTCCGACCCGCGCACGCCCCCCGGCGCCCAAAATATCTCTCCCGGGCGCGGCACTGGTGCACGCTGCGCCAGCGTTTCCGCGCGTCGCGTTTCCTTCTCCCGTGGCGATTGTACAATCTCATCCGCGCGTCGTCTCGAAAACTGAACCGTCGAACGTCTCACCCCCAATTCTCGAAACGACGCTCGCAGGTACGACACGCGTAACCACTCGATCGACGCCCCCGGCGACCCCTCGAAGCGCGCGTTCACGTACTTCATCCTCACCGGCGGGCGGGTCATTTACGCGTCGGCGCTTCGCCTCGCGGTGTTGAAGTTTCTCCTCTCCATGTCGGCGTCGGCTGACGTGTTGGCGCTCGCCTCTCTCGAGGTGGACCTCGGGAAGATCGAGAAGGGGCAGACGGTGACGGTGAAGTGGCGCGGGAAGCCCGTGTTCATCCGCAGGCGCACGGAGGCGGAGATCGAGAAGGAGGCGGCGGTGGACGTCGGGGCGCTGAGGGACCCGCAGGCGGATGCCGAGCGCGCGACTAACCCGGAGTGGCTCGTCGCCGTCGGCGTGTGCACGCACCTGGGGTGCGTCCCCATCTCCAACGCCGGAGACTTCAACGGGTGGTTCTGCCCGTGCCACGGGAGCCATTACGACGCGAGCGGGAGGATCAGGAAGGGGCCCGCGCCGTACAACCTCGAAGTGCCGGAGTACAAGTTCCTCGACGGAGACAAGATGCTCATCGGGTGAAGACGGAGGTTTTTTTCCGTTGCTCGAATGCGTCTGGATCCCGGGGGGGCGAAAAGAAACGAGAGAGGCGGGCACATAAAAGAGAGGGACGATCGATCGCGCGCTCGTTCCGTTGTACACTCTCGGCGCGCGCTTCGAACGCGCGCGCCGCTTCGACCACTTCCGCCGCCGCGCCGCTAAAACCCTCCGGCGCCCTCGTACCCCGCGCCCCCGCCTCCCTCTCGACGACGAAACGCGCGCGACGTCATCCGCCGCGAAAGAACCCCATCCTTCGCATCCCGGCCACCCTCTCCCCGCACTTCGCGCACGCGTACCCCGGGTCGAGGCGGCACCTGGCGCGGAGGCAGTAGTAGCAGTACGCGTGGCCGCACGGCTGCGCGGCGTACGGCGTCGTCGCCGGCTTCGCGCCGCACGCCGCGCACTGCACCTCCTCCGGCGCGAGCGCGCGCGTTCGCGCCGCGCGATCGTCCGAAGGCGAAGTTCGCGCCTCCGACGCGCCCCCCGCCGCCGCGCCGCTCGCGCCGAATCCGAACCCGCCGCCCCCGAAGAGTTCGCCGAACGCCCTCCTGAGCCTCGGCGCGGAGACGAGCGGGAGGACGAACAGCGCGAGCTCGGAGAGCTCGGTCCAGACGAGCTGGCGGTTGAGGTACTCGTACGAGACGATCCTCTGCGCGTTGGGTTCCTCGTACACGAGCCTGGCGCCGATGGCACGCTCCCACACGGATCTGTACACGCCGGATCGTAAAAAAGCGAGGAGGTTCGCCAGGCTCGCCGCGGCGTACGCGTTCTCGGCGTACTCGATGCCCCTCGCGGCGACCCGGGCGGGCGAGCCCGCGGGGGCCTCCGCCCACCGCCGGACCTGCGCGTGGCGCGCGAGCTTGGACCACGCGAACCGCCCGCCGACGAAGGCGACGAAATACGCGACGCGCTGCGCGACGCCGAGGGGCGCGCCCTCCATGCCGCTCCGAGCGCTCCTCGCGTCGGACCTCCCGCCTCTCGGGCGGCGGCGCTCGTCGCGGTAGCGCAGGTTCATGAGCTCCATCCCGGGCGTCGGGCGGTGCGACCAGACGGTGAAGTAGAACACGAGCGCGTCGAGCGCGAGGGTGAGCTCCGGCGTGCGCTGCGCCGCGAACCCGGGGTGGACGCGCGCGAAGATGCGCAAAAACTGCTCGCGGAGCAAAGACGAGAGCTCGCCGTCGAGGCGGCCGGCGTCCACCTGGCTCACGCGGAGGACGCGGACGTCCTCGGGGCGGGGGTAGCGCGGCGCCGCGCCGGACGTCGAGGGCGCGGACGCCGAGGGGGGAGGACCCGCGGCGCGCATCGCCGAGGAACCCGCCGCGGGGCGGGCCCCGACCGCCCCTGGGGCGCGACCGCGGGAATGCAATATGAGCGGGAGGGAGGGGAGGAGTGTCGTCGTCTCTGCTCGCTCGCCGAGAACGATGTTGGAACCAGAACACTCTCGATCGCGTTCGTTGACCGACCGGGTGGACCCGATCGGCCCGTTTCGAGCGTTCGTCGAAATCGTTTCGCCCCGGTGAACGCGCGACTCGCCGGACGTCCCCGCGCGATCAACAGATCCCGGATCTCGCGCCAAATCTCTGACGACGGATCGTCCTCCGGTCAGTAGACCGTCGAAAGGTCCCGTCGCGACTCTTCAGTGGATCAAACGACCCGGGCGTTGTTGAACGAGACGATATCGACATAACGAAATCTCTCCGCGGCGGGGTCGTCCCGGGTGCCCCGTCCGACGCGCCTCGCACACCGGCGCGCGCGACTTCCCGGCGGCCTCGCGATTTCGGACGCGCGCCCCGGCCGGGCATGGGGTGCCTCGCCTCGCGACCGGGCGATGGATCGTCCGGGGGTAAGTACGCGGCGTCCTCCGCGAGCGGTCCTCGCGCGGGTCCCGCCTCGGACGGTCCGACGACCCCCTCGCGCGACGACGCCGAGGGACCCGGGGGCTCGCTCGGGGGTCTGCGCCAGAAGGGCATGACCGAGCGCCTCAGAGACGCCGGCGCGGGTCCCTCGGGGTCGCTGGGCCAGTACGCGGGCGGGCGCGAGGCCACGGAGGAGGAGCTCGTGTTCATCAAGGATGCCCTGCAGCACACGGTGCTGTTTCATCAGCTCGACCCCGCGGTGCGCGACGGCGTCGCGCGCGCGATGACGCGCGCGGAGGTGGCGCTGGACCAGAGGCTCATCGTCGAGAACGACCTCGGCTCCGAGCTCTTCCTCGTCCAGGAGGGCACCTTCGACGTCAAGTGCGAGCGCAACGGCGTCGACGTCAAGGTGAACGCCAAAACCCGCGGCGACATCTTCGGCGAGATCGCGCTCATGTTCGAGTCCCCGCGAACGGCGTCCGTCGTCGCCGCCTCGGAGGGATGCGTCGTGTGGGTCCTGGAGCGCCAGACCTTCCGCGAGATGACGAGGAAGGTGGCGATTCAGCAGGGCCTGGAGCGCGAGCTGTTCCTGAACTCCGTCCCGTCGCTCGCGAGGCTCACCGCGGAGGAGCGCACGCGGGTCGCGTCGGCGCTCGCGGAGAGGCGATTCGAGCCGGGCGAGGTCGTCGTGCGACAGGGCGACGAGGACGCCGACACGTTCTACCTCGTCGCGGAGGGCGAGGCCGTCGTCAGCGTCGAGGCGGGGGGGGAGAAGGAGGGCGACGAGGGAGAGCGAGGAGGGCGGAAGGAGGGCGCGGAATCCTCCGAGGCGGCGCCGGCGACCACCGGCGAGACCGCCGAGTCCTCCGTCTCGCCCGCCGTCTCCGCCGTCTCGCCCGCCTCCGCCGCAACGACGCGGGTGGTGAACCGTCTGTTCCGCGCGGATTTCTTCGGCGAGACGGCCCTGCTGAAGAACGAGGCGCGCAACGCGACGGTGACGGCGGCCGGGAGCGCGCCGCTGGTGTGCCTCTGCCTCAACCGCGAGGACTTCGTCTCGTCGCTCGGGTCGCTTCAGGATATCATGACGCGCGAGAAGAGCCCCGAGGTCGTCGCGCAGCGCATGATCGAACTCTCCGGCCAGATCCCCTGGCGCCCCGCGACGGTGACAATCGTGAGCGTCGACGCCAAGACGGGAGAGACGCGCGAGGCGCGCGCCGTCGGCGCGTGCAGCGGCGCGACGTTCGACGACGCGCGAGGGGACGGCGACGCGAACGCGAACGCGAACGCGAACGCGGCGGGGGAGAGCGATCGCGATCGCGACCACCCGACGAAGACTCGTCCCCCGATCGAGCTCGTCCTGACCGAGGGGAAGCTTCTGGGCGGGGGCGCGAGCGGGATCGTCCGGCGCGTGGACTGCGCGGTGGGCGCCGGGTCGGTTCGCCCCTTCGCGCTGAAGCGCATGCGCAAGCTCGCGGTGATGAGCACGCCCGAGCACATCTTCTGCGAGCAGAGCATCACGCGCGAGGTGCGTCACTTCGCGTGCATGCGTCAGCACGCGAGCTTCCAGGACGCGCACTACCTGTATTTCCTGTTCGATTACGTCGAGGGATGCGATTTGATGGACGCGCTGGCGGCGGTGGCGACGGTGCGTTCGATCCGCCAGCCCTCCAAGGGCGTGTTCGGGCCGAAGATCAAGATGCTCCGTGGGATGCGGGAGAGCCAGGCGCGGTACTACGTCGCTGCCGTCACGCTCGCGCTGGAGTACCTCCACTCGTGCCACATCGTGTACCGCGACCTGAAGCCCGAGAACGTGCTCCTGAGCCTGGACGGCGCCGCCAAGCTCGGGGATTTCGGGTTCAGCAAGAAGCTCGAGAAGGGATCGCACACGTACACCTTCTGCGGCACGCCGGGGTACGTCGCGCCCGAGGTGGTGTTGGCGCGAGGGTACGGCACGAGCGTGGACTGGTGGGGACTGGGCGTGCTGACGTACGTTTTGCTGACCGGGCAGCAGCCGTTCAGCCAGACGGTGAACGGGCAGCCGGAGGACCCGCTGACGGTGATGAAACGCATCGTCGACCGGAGCTGGACGGTGAGCTTCCCGGTGTACGTCTCCGACGCGGCGGTGGACATGATGAGCTGGTTCCTGGAGCGGAGGAGCGTGAAGCGGCTCGGGAACCTGCGCCGGAAGGCGAACGACGTCAAGGAACACGCGTGGTTCAGGGACGCGGGGTTCGACTGGGAGAAGATGCAGAGGGGGGAGCTCGCGCCGAGCCCGCTCGACCTCTCCGAGTCCTTCGCGAAGAAGCACGAAGACAGGATCAAGCAGCTCGAGCGAGAGATCGCGAGGAACGCGCCGAGGAGCGACGAGCGCGAAAACGTCGAGGCGAGCGAGATTTTCAAAAACTTTTGAACCCGTCTATCCGCAGTCTATCCGCGGTCTACGCGCGCGCGATCGACGGTCCGCGCGCGCGGCGCCGACCCGCCGCGCGCAGACCCTCCACGAGACCCGACCCGAGGAGACGTCTTCTTCACGCATTCCCCTCCCCTCCTCCCCTTTCGAGGCGACGTCTTCTTCACGAATTCCCCTCCCCTCCTCCCGTTTCGAGGCGACGTCTTCTTCACGAATTCCCCTCCCCCCCGCCGTCGAACCCCGCGTGCGTTCGCCTGTACTTGTCGAGGATGTACTCTCCGTAGACGACGGGCGGGAACTTGGCCGGGTTGTCGTCCGTGACGCACCGCGGCACCGCCTTCACGACGGCGTCGAAGTTGGGCTCCCAGAAAAACGCCGCGCTGAACCTCTCGCTCGTCCCCGCGGTGACGACCCTGTGCACGGTGCTCTTGAAGACGCCGTTGGTCCACCGCTCGCACAGGTCGCCGACGTTGCACACGAGCGCGCCGGGCACGTGCGCGACGTCCCTCCACGTCCCGTCGTCCGGGTCGAGGATCTGCAGCCCCGGCGTGCCGTCGGTCCAGAGCGCGGTGAGGACGCCGTAGTCGGAGTGCGCGCCCGCGGCGAGGACGCCCTCCTCCGGGCGGCTCCGCGCGGCGGCGTACCGAAGGGGGCGCAGGAGGGCGGTGGGGTGGGTGAACTTGTCGTCGAAAAAGTCGGGGGGCATGTCGAGCGCGAGCGCGAACGGGCGCATCAGGGAGCGGCACAGGCGGACGCACGCGGCGTGGTAGGCGCGCATGGGCGCGCGGAACGGCGCGGAGAGGCCCAGCGCGGACTCGTCCGGCCAGTTGTTCGCGCCGCGGAGGGGGAGGCCGAACTCGGGCGAGTCCGGGGCGATCTCGCGGCCGATGTAGTAACCCTCCTTCGTGTCCCCGGAGACCTGCGTCGCGGGGTCCAGCGTCTCCTCCCCCATCGGCGTCCACCCGCGGTTGTTCTCGTCCTGAAGCACCGTGCGCTTCTTCTCCTCCGGAAGCGCGAAGAACGCCTTCATCGCGCGGACCATCGCGCCCACCTCCTCGTCCGAGACGCCGTGGTTGACGACGTAAAAGAAGCCGTGCGTCGTGCACGCGCGGCGGATCGTGGACGCCACCGCGTCCTCGCCGAGGCTCAGGTCCACCGCGGGGATGTCCTCCCGCATCTCGAAGCCCCGACGCCGCGAGACGCGCAGACCCGGGGGCGCACCGCGCGACGCGTCGCCGCGGGGGCGACGAACGACAAGGCGCGGGACCACGCCAGACCCGGCGTTTGTATCTCTAGATTTCGTTCGAGAGCAGCATTGATAATTGATACACGCGTGCTCTGCTGGCAGCCACTATACGGCCCAGCACCGCCGGTACGCGAGTTGGTGAATACTCGTCGCGCGCGCGGCGTAGCGT
>MDSW01152157.1_pt1 | contig 12727 bp, 11 predicted proteins | sample 811171 | NCBI WGS metagenome assembly MDSW01 (sample SAMN05326641, study PRJNA326480) | marine metagenome | isolation source: seawater | place: Atlantic Ocean: North West | collected 2012 | reverse complement strand
TGTGCTAGATGGGGAGTTAGCGGTTCCTTGTAACCTGAAATCCGCTTATGCAGGATTGAATTCCGATGGATGGGTTTTGCTGAGTTTAATGTTTATTGTAAGTGGTGTTGACTCTTTTAGTTCTACGCAATAGTATAAACTTTAAATCCGTCAGGTCTGGAAGGAAGCAGCGGTAGAGTATATTACTATGTGCCGTAGAATCCTGAAAGTGAGCTGGCTGCAAAAAATATTATTCTAACAGGAAATTCTACCATCGGTGCACAGATTTTAAATTTATGTCATATCAGATATTATCACTAAAATGGAGACCCCTAACCTTTGATCAAATAGTTGGTCAAGGCCATGTCACGCAAACTCTAAATAATGCGATATCTATGGATAGACTGGCACAGGCATTTTTATTTTCTGGTCCAAGGGGAGTTGGAAAAACAACTACAGCAAGGGTATTAGCCTCAACAATAAATAATATTGATAATCATGAAACATGTCTAGATATTATTGAATTAGATGGTGCATCAAATAGAGGCATAGATGAGATAAGAGAGATTAGAGAGTCTGTTAAGTTTCCTCCTTCAACTGTTAAGTATAAGGTATATATTATTGATGAAGCTCATATGCTTACAGAGCAAGCGTTTAATGCACTTCTAAAGACGCTTGAAGAACCTCCTAGTTATATAATATTTATATTGGCGACTACAGATCCTCAAAAGATGCCTCAAACAATATTATCTCGTACACAAAGATATGACTTCATTCGGATAAGTTCAGATATCATTATAGATAGACTTCAGTATATCCTGAAAGAGGAGAATATAAATTACGAAAATAATGCAATTGAGCTTATAGCACAGAAATCCGATGGAAGTATGAGGGATGCGCTTAGTATGTTAGATCAGATAATTGCTTTTTCAGATAGTGAAATAACTATTGATAATTTAAGAACTGCAGTTGGTCTAATAGATCAGGAAGATATGTATTCAATATGTGAGAAAATTATATCTCAAAATGCAGATGGAGCTATTGAGATTTTTCATTCAATTATAGATTCTGGAGTATCATCTAAGTTATTCATTAATGACTTAACTACATTCTTGAATGATTGTATGCTTCTTAAAATAAATAAAAATAATAAATATAATTTCATGTCTGAAAACCTCAAAACTAAAATATCTAAAAATTTAATTTTTTCAATAAAAGATCTTTTGAGAATGATTAAGCTTGGTTTTGGGTTATCAGCTAGATTGAAATTTATTGAGAATAGTAAAGTTTCTGTAGAAGTACTAATTGTCGATTATATCAATATAATATCATCAAATAGTCTATATGACAGTCTGAATATACCTTCTGATAATATGATAAGTGATATTAATGTTAATTCCAATACAGGTAAAATTGATCAAAAAGATATTGCTCAAATGATAGATACTAATGTGCAAATACAAGAAGCTGACAAAAATAAGCTAAGAGTAGAATCTCCTGATAAGATGGAAGAAGATATTAATGTTGCATCTAATCTTAATAGCGCTAGAGGCGCAGTTGATAGTGAAGAGAAGAGTGATTCGGATATCAACATATCAGATTCTGAGGATATAATTAATTCTCTAAACCCATCTGTTGATCTGATAAAATCTAATTGGGATAGTATTATAGCTAATCTAGACAAGGAGAATAGCAAACTCTCTTCATTCTTTGAAGAGACTACCGCAAAAGAAATTAAAAATAGTAAGCTTGTTTTAGAGTTAGATAATGGTAATCAATTTATTAAAAAAGTATTAGAAACAGATAAGTCCATTATAGTTGGAGTTATTAAAGATGTATGTGGTTTTACTTTAGATGTAACTATTGAAATGCTAGATAATAAGGAAGAACCTGCAAATAAAATTGAAGAGAACCTGGATAATAAAGATGAGAAAGATCATCCTCTTCTAGATGATGCTATCAATATGTTTAAAGGAAAAATTATATCTTAAAGGAGGTTTAAATATGTTTCCAAAAGGTGGGATGAAAGGCCTGATGCAACAGGCTCAGAAAATGCAAAAAAAAATGAAAGATATGGAAGATGAACTTAAAGATTTAAGGATTAAAGGCTCAGCCTCAGGTAGTTTGGTAGAAATAGAGGCAAATGGAAAAAAAGAGATTCTTTCAGTAAAGATTGATTCTTCAATATTAGATGAGGAAGTAGATATGGTTGAGGATTTGATTTTAGCTGCAATTAAACAAACTTACCAAAATATTGATAAGGAAGTAGGTGATAAGATGCAATCTATTACTGGAGGAATGAATATCCCTGGGATGTTATGATAGAGTTCCCTCAAACACTCCAAAATTTGATTGATTCATTTAAAACATTACCAGGCGTAGGGTCTAAAACAGCAGAAAGATTAGCTTATTATGTTGCTGATAGTAATGAATCATTTCATCATGAATTCTCTAATAACATTTTAAATATTAAAGACCGATTAAGTATTTGCAATGTATGCTTCTTTTACCTTGAGAAGGATAGTAACTGTCATTCTTGTGGATTTAAAAGAGATAGGAATAAAATGTGTGTTGTGCAGCAGCCTAAGGATGTCATTGCTATTGATAAAGCTGGTTTTTCTGGTTTGTATCATGTTTTAGGTGGTGTCCTTTCACCTTTAGATCAAGTAGGCCCAGATGATTTGAATATTAATGAGCTATTTAGTAGGATAGATGAGAATATAAAAGAAGTTATTATAGCTACTGATACAAGTTTAGAAGGGGATGCTACCTCAATATATTTAGCACATAAGCTTGAAGAAATTGATGACTCTATTACTGTTTCAAAATTAGCGAGAGGGATTCCGATTGGTGGCCAATTTGAGTATATTGATGAAATGACACTTACTAGGGCATTCAATGAAAGAACAAAGATATGAAGAGATTCATACCAAACATTCTAACGATGATTAGAATTTTCTTGGTACCTATCTTTGTTCTATCTATAAATTCAGATCTAGAGAACCCCTATTTTTTTGCTTTGTTAATTTTTCTTCTGGCATCAATCACTGACTATTTTGATGGTAAGCTAGCACGAAAACTTAAAGTTGTATCAAAGTTTGGTATTTTCATGGATCCTTTGGCAGATAAAATACTTGTTATGACTAGTTTTATTATCTTTTTGAAAATTGATTTATTATCAAATATTATCTTTCCTTGGATGGTAGGGTTGATTTTGTTCAGGGATTTGTCTGTAACGCTATTAAGATTATTTATGAAGCGAGCAAATATTGCAATGGTAACATCTAAAGTCGCTAAACTAAAAACTGGTATGCAATTACTATCTATTATTCTTTTACTTCTACTCCTTAGTATTAATAATAGCTTCCCTATACAAATTTTCTCGCATTATCTAAAATACCTTATGACAATGTTAACTTTATTTACTGTTTATACAGGAGTTGATTATTATTATAGAAATCTTATAATTATAATTAGCAGATTAAAATAATGCCAATCAATTTTTCCTTATTATGTTCTACTTTTTTCTATGTTGGGAAATTAAAATACGCTCCTGGAACTATGGCTAGTCTAATTACACTTATTATATGGGCTGTTCTCGTACCTGAAGATCTATTGTTAAGGTCTGTGATTATGCTTTTGCTTATATTAATTGGATTCATATCTACGAAAATATCACTACAGTCTTTTGAGGAAAAGGATCCTCAAGCAATAGTTATTGATGAGGTCATTGGAATGAGTATACCTTTATTATTAATAACAGATATTGTTGGAATGCTCCTTGCATTCGTTCTATTCAGAATCTTAGATATTCTAAAACCATCAATAATATACTATTCTCAAAACTATAAGAATGAGTATGGAATTTTACTTGATGATATAATTGCTGGCTTCTGTGTACTTTTACTACTTATTAGGTATATATGAAATCTGTTTCAATCATTGCGATTGGAGATGAATTAGTAAATGGATTTACTCTTGACACTAACTCTCATTGGTTAAAGCAAGAATTACAAGAAATTAATTTTAATATCAAAAAATCAGTTAATATACCTGATTCTAATAAACTTATAGAAATAGAGCTTAAAAACTGTTTAGAAGAAAATATAGACTTTGTCTTTATATCTGGCGGATTAGGACCTACGCATGATGATATAACTAAGAAAGCATTATCAGAGTACTTGAATCTACCCATTGAGATAAATGATAAACATTTGAAATTTTTATTGAAAAAATTTAGAGATTCCTACAATAAAGTAAAGATTGCAGGGAAATTAAAGAGAAATATCGAGACTCAGGCAGAAATTCTTAATAGCTTCACTTCAATTCCTAATAATATAGGGACAGCTCTAGGAATGACATCACAAATCAATAATACAAGGTTATTTGTCCTTCCTGGCGTTCCAGCTGAATATAAGGATATGATAAAGAGTTATATTATTCCAACTTTTTTCAAATCAGAACCAAAGTCATTCCCAATTTTGACGATTAAAACAACAGGGATAACAGAAAGTAGATTGTTTAATTTAATAGAGGATATTATTAATAATAATAATAATAGATTTAAATTTTCAATCTTACCGCACTTTACAGGAGTAAATGTAAGGATTACACAATTAACTAAGGATGTATCCATAAATAAAGTAAAAGATATGGTATTAAACAAAGTAGGGATGTATTGCTACGGTTATGATGATGATGAGCTTAAGAATGTGGTTTATAATTTATTGTTAGATAAACAGCTTACATTGTCCATAGCTGAATCTTGCACAGGTGGACTTATATCTAAGAAGATTACTGATATCCCAGGAAGCTCTAAAATACTCGAAGGTAGCTTAATTGCATATTCAAATAATATAAAAGCTTCTGTTTTAAAAGTTTCAAATGATGTAATTGCAAAACATGGTGCAGTAAGTAGTGTGGTCGCTGAAATGATGGCAAAAAATATTGCTCGCCATTTTAAAACTGATTTAGGTATTTCAATCACTGGTATTTCTGGTCCTGATGGCGGGTCAATAAATAAGCCTGTAGGCCTATATTATATTGGATATTACTTTAAGGGAGAAACTTATTCAAAAAAGTTTTTATCAAAAATTAAAGATAGGAAAATCAATCGTGAGATTTCTTCTGAAACTGCATTAAATTTAATTAGAATTAAAATCAATGAGTATTATGGAAAGTAGACTATTTATAGGTTATAAAGTTCCAAGAACAATTATCGAGACTATTGCGATGACACGGTCTACTTTAAATGATGTTCAAAAAAACTTTAATTGGGTATCAGGAAACAACCTTCATTTAACACTATTGTTCCTTGGTGACCATAAAACAGACTCAATTACTGGAATATCATCAAGGATAGAAGCTACAATAAGTCAGTTTAGTGATTTCACCGTATCTATTGATGGCACAGGGACTTTTGGAAATAATAATCAGGTATTATGGTTAGGTGTAGAAAAAGGTAAAGAACAACTTCAACGTATAAACTATGAACTGCAGATTTCATTATTAGATGTTCTAGGTAGTAAAAATAAATCTAAATTCATTCCGCACCTAACTGTTGCTCGAAAGAAAAAAACAGAAATTAACAATAATTTTGATGTGAAGAATTTCACGAATTCTGTATATTCACCAGTAGAATTTCACATTAATTTTTTCACCTTATTTGAAAGTAAAATTGTAAATAATAAAGTTCATTATAAACGAATAACAAAATTTAATTTAACCTAAAGGAAATAGCTATGGCATCTGATAATAAAACTCTTGATTTGGCAATCACTCAAATTGAAAAACAGTATGGTAAAGGCTCAATTATGAAACTTAATGAAGAGGTTGTAGTTGATTGTAAGGGAATATCAACAGGATCTATATCTTTAGATGCAGCTGTAGGGATCGGTGGTGTACCTAGAGGCCGTATTGTAGAAATATATGGACCTGAATCATCTGGTAAAACCACACTGACATTACATATCATTGCTCAAGCTCAGAAAAGTAATGGTGTCGCGGCATTTATTGACGCAGAGCATGCATTCGACCCTAGCTACGCAAAAAAACTAGGGGTTGACTTTGAAAGTCTTTACTTCTCTCAACCGGACAATGGTGAACAGGCTCTTGAGATCGCTGATATACTAGTTAGGAGTGGAACCTTAGATGTGATAGTTATCGACTCTGTAGCAGCGTTAGTTCCCAAAGCAGAACTTGAAGGTGACATGGGTGATTCTCATATGGGACTTCAAGCAAGGTTAATGTCTCAAGCACTTAGAAAGCTAACAGGAACTGTTTCTAAATCTAAAACTTGTGTCATTTTCATTAACCAATTAAGACATAAAATTGGTGTTATGTTTGGTAGCCCAGAAACAACAACTGGTGGAAACGCATTGAAGTTTTATTCTTCCTTAAGGTTAGATATTAGAAGAATTGCGTCTATTAAAGATGCTGATGCTATTGTTGGTAATAGAACTAGAGTTAAAGTAGTTAAAAATAAAATGGCATCTCCAGGAAGAATGTGTGAGTTTGATATCATGTATGGTGAAGGAATATCCTATGAAGGTGATTTAATTGATCTGGCTGTTAAAGCTGAAATTATAAAAAAAATGGGCTCTTGGTACTCATATAATGATGAAAAAATAGGCCAGGGAAGAGAGAATGCTAAAAAATATATTAGAGATAATGAGAAATTCATGCTAAAGATTGAAGAAGAAGTTAGATCCTTCATTGGGATTTAATGGTAGATCACTATACAATACCCATTTTTAGTATAGAGTGGTTTACTGTAAATCTTATAACTTTAGGTATCATATTTTTATTTTTATTTTATGGTTTAAGAGTTTTAGATAAACACAATCAAAGAGTAAGATTAGGATATTTTTTAGGTGCTATTTTATTAGCAAGACTTCTATTTATTCACCCATATCAAATTCAGATTGGAATATGGGATAAGGTCCATAGCCTTCCTCTACATCTGTGTGGAATATCTGCTATCATTTCATTCGTTCTATTATTCAGATTCAATCAGTTTTTGTATGAGTTTTTAATTCTTCTAGGAATCCCAGGCGCTATTCAGTCATTATTAACTCCAGAGCTGACACTTGGTTATGACAAGGTGTTACTTTTTGAATACTTTATTTCTCATGGTGGAATTATTTTATCTGGATTATTTTTAACTTTTGTCCTTGGACATACCCCTAGGATAAAATCTTGGATTAGAGTTATAATTGCTTCTCAAGTATTATTGGTACTTATACATATATTTAATATTTTTTTAGATTCCAACTATATGTATACAAGAATAAAACCAATTGTAGATAATATCCTAATAATTGGAGAGCATCCATTTTACTATATTGGCTTTGAATTTTTTGGTTTTCTCAATATAATGTTGTTTTATTATTTATTTATCAAATTTACAAATAGGGGAGTAGAAAATTAGATATGACTTTCACCACTATTAATATCATTCAAAGATTTTTCCTAGTAACTCTCTTCGTAGCTATTTCTACTAATAATTTATCTGCAAACTATATTGCGACAGGTAGTTTCGGAGCTGCAACGATAGATGGAAAAATTTATAATCAGATTTCTTTTAGGCCAGAGATTACATTTAAAAAATTAGGTCTAGGTTTAGATGTCAATCTCTATATTGATGAAAATGGCCAAATCTATTCTAAAAACTGGCTTTTTAAAGATACTCAGTCCTCATTTCAAACGATTATGGATAAAATTTATTATGTTAGGTGGGGGAATAGAAGTGATAATTTTTATTTCAGAGCTGGAGCACTTCCTTCTATAACATTAGGGTATGGCTCGCTTGTGGAACGATATTCGAATTCCATGGAATATCCTCAAGTAAAAAAACTTGGGCTTGATCTTATTTATGGGAATGATAAAATTAAATTTGAATATGTACATAGTGATTTCAAATCTACACCTAGCTTGATGGCTTTAAATACAAAGTTTAATTTAACTCCTAGATCAAATCTTTTCTTTACTGTCGCACATGATTTAAATCAATTAGCTCGATTGGATGAGATCCCTTCTAATAGAAGTGAGGATGACTGGATGGATTGGTGTTCAGAGTTGATAGATGTCGGGGTTGATATAAATTGTGAAGATACATTTGAAAATATAGAGGCTCAATCTCAATATGAGGGCAAAGACCCAGTATCTGGAATTTCAGTTGGTGCAGATTATGTTATATCTGATAAAATATCGATTTATAGTGAGTTTGCACAATTAGTAGGTGAGACCTCTGATAATCAAAATTTAGGTAGTGGGCTTGTTTTTCCAGGCATATCATATAGATTTAAAAATGGTAAATTCCAAATAGAAGGACGACATATACTGTCAAGTAATTTTATTTTCAACTATTGGGATAGATCCTATGATATCCAGCGGGGAGTAGAGGATAATTCTAGTATAGGCTATTATACAAAGGAAAGTACTCTAGGTAAATATGGAACTATGAATGGAATTTACTCTTATTTCACATATGATATCTTGAGAATCATGAACTTTTTGATGGGGTACCAACAACTATTTAAAGATAATCAATCCTATAAATCTTTCACCTCAAGTATAAATGTTAATCCGAATTTAATTCCCAAAATTGATAAAATAGAATTTTTTTATCAAAAGAATAATTCCTCAAATCCATTTAAATTAGGCTTGGAATCAATCCATGGATATGATATTGGAGTAAAGGCATCAGATCGAATGACTATTACGTACCAATCTAGAACAACTTATAGGCTTAATCAATCTAGCGAGCTTGAGCCCGTTAGAATAATGCAATTAGATACGCAATTTGACTTTTAAAATGAATTCAATTGAATTAAGACAAAATTTTATAGATTTTTTTACAAAGAAGAAAGGTCATACTTTTATTCGAAGCTCCTCAGTATCCCCAATTGATGATCCCACCTTGTTGTTTACTAATGCTGGTATGAATCAGTTTAAAGATATATTCTTAGGAAAAATACAAACTAATGATTCAAAAGTCACTAATTCACAAAAATGTATTCGTGTAAGTGGTAAACATAATGATTTAGAAGAGGTGGGTGTTGATAACTTTCACCATACTTTCTTTGAGATGCTAGGGAATTGGTCCTTTGGTGATTATTATAAGGAAGAAGCAATACTTTGGGCATGGGAATACTTGACAGAAGTATTAAAGTTAGATAAGTCAAGACTCTGGGTTACTGTATATAAAGATGATAATGAATCTGAAGATTTGTGGAAAAATCTTACGGATATTAAGGATGAACGAGTCTTAAAATTCGCAGAAAAAGATAATTTTTGGGAAATGGGTGAAACTGGCCCCTGCGGCCCATGCACAGAAATTCATTACTTTGTTGGCGATGATATATCGAAACAAGATCCTAACGGAGTAAATAGCGAAGATCTCTATCGAGAAATATGGAATTTAGTCTTTATACAATATGATAGGAAAAAAGATGGTAGTCTTGAAGACCTTCCAGTTAAACATGTAGATACTGGAATGGGACTTGAAAGAATTCTATCAGTTGTAAATGGAATTAAAGATCATTATAAGACTGATTTATTTAGTCCTATTATTAATGAAATAGAACAGGCTTCTTCGAGCAATATGGATACCCCCCATAGAGTTATTTCAGATCATTTACGAATGCTGTCTTTTTCTATTGCAGATGGAGTTATGCCATCGAATGAAGGGAGAGGATATGTTTTAAGACGTGTTTTAAGAAGAGCATCTAGATTCGCAAGAATGCTAGATCTTAAGGAGCCCTTTATATATAGTTTAGTTGATGTCCTGGTTGAAATAATGGGAGGCGCATATCCTGAGTTGATTGAAAAGAAGGACCACATTAAATCAGTAATTAAATCAGAAGAGAGCTCTTTCCTGAAAACTCTAGATAAAGGCATGCTGATATTCAATGAAATTATTTTAGGTATGGATAAAAATAGTGAGATATCTGGTGCAGATGCATTTCGTTTGTACGATACATATGGATTTCCTATTGACTTAACATTACTTATGGCAAAAGAAAAAAATATCACCTTAGATATTGAAGCATTTCAATATGAAATGGATGAACAGAAAAAAAGAGCTAGAGAATCAGGTAAATTCTCCATAGAAGAAGAAATGGAACCTTGGAATCTTTTATCAGATATAAAGGGCTCAGATTTTAAAGGATACAACCTTCTAGATTTAAACTCAAAAATTATTAAATATCGAAAAATTGATTCTACTTATGAATATGTGCTAGAGGAAACACCCTTTTATGCAGAATCGGGTGGACAAGTTGGAGATAAAGGTGTAATTACTAATAAAGATTTTAAACTTAATATTTTTGATACAGTTAAGTCTGCAGAAAATATTATACATAGATCAAAAGATTTTGATGAAGAAATTTTAAAATCAAATGATGTGAGGTGTCAAGTTGATGTAGAACATAGGTGTAAGGCGAAGTCTAATCATACAGCGACACATTTACTCCAATCGGCTTTGAGAAATGTATTGGGTAGTCATGTTCAACAAGCAGGTTCCTTAGTTGACTCAGATAAATTAAGATTTGATTTAACTCATTATAATAAAATAACTCGCGAGGAGATTCATCAGATTGAAAGTATTGTTAATAGTAAGATTCAAGAGGATATTAAGCTTGATATTAAAATAATGAATTTTGATAAAGCCAAAGAAAGTGGTGCAATTGCTATGTTTAATGAAAAATATGGCGATAAGGTTAGAGTTATTGATGTTAAGAATTTTTCTAAAGAGCTTTGCGGTGGAACACACGTAGAGAGTACAGGTGAAATTTCATTATTTAAAATAATAAGTGAAAGTTCTTTGTCAACAGGTGTTAGAAGGTTAGAGGCTATAACAGGTACTGAAGCGCTAAATTATCTTAGAAGAGCAGATAGTTTACTTGCAGATATAAAAAATGTAATGAGCTGTGCTGAAGATGAGGTTTTAGAGCGGATGAATCAATTAATATCCAGTAGTAAAGAAAAAGACAAAGAAATTGATCGACTTGAAAAAAATAACCAAAAACATATAATCTTAGAATTAGTAGATAACTCTCCTATGCATAAAAAGATAAAAATAATTATCTCTAAACAGAATAATATAAGAGATATAAAAGATTTTGGGATAAGTGTTAATGAATGCTGCTCAACAAGTTTTATTTCAGTTATTGGAACCATACTAAAAGATAAACCCATGCTTGTATGTGTAGTTTCTTCAGATATTCAAGATAAAATTGGAGCTAATGAAATAGTCACATTTCTTGCAAAGATTATAAATGGTGGAGGTGGTGGAAAGAGCTCGATTGCAACAGCGGGTGGTAAGGATATTAATAAATTAGATGAGGCTTTAAAAGAGTCTTCTAATCATATAAAGGATTTAATTAATGAGAGACTCTAGCTCAAAATTGATTTTTGAAAAAAGCAAAAGAGGAAGGATCGGATTTTCTCTTCCTACTAGTGATTGCACAGAAATTAAATTAGATCAAGTAATTAAACCAGAACTTCTAAGAAAAGAAATATTAGAGCTACCTGAAGTATCAGAACCAGATGTCGTTAGACATTATACAAACCTTTCAACAAAAAATCATCATATTGATAAGGGCTTTTATCCTCTAGGTTCATGCACAATGAAGTATAACCCTAAAATCAACGATATGATAGCAGGTTTTGATAGTCTAAAGAATATCCATCCTCTTCAACATCCAAGTTCATCTCAAGGTTGTCTTGAACTAATGTATGAACTAGAGATAATATTAAATAAAATAACTGGTATGGATTCAACGACTGTCCAACCTAGCGCAGGTTCTCAAGGTGAGTATGCTGGTATATTAGTTATGAGTAGATACCATGATACGAAAGGGAATAAAAAGAAAACAATTATAATTCCCGAATCTGCACATGGAACTAATCCAGCTAGTGTTGTTTTGGGTGGATATGAGCCTGTAAAAGTAGGAACAGACTCTAGAGGTCGAGTTGATGTAAATGATTTAAAAGATAAGGTAGATGTAAATACTGCAGGAATGATGCTAACTCAGCCTAATACGCTAGGACTTTTTGAAGATGATATTATTCAAATTTCTGAAATAATTCATAATGTAGATGGACTAATGTATATGGATGGCGCTAATTTAAATGCTCTATTAGGGATAGCTAGGCCATTTGATATGGGATTTGATATTACCCATATTAATTTACATAAGACATTTTCTACCCCACATGGTGGAGGTGGCCCAGGAGCTGGTCCTATCTGTGTAGTTGAAAAACTAAAAGATTTTTTACCAGTCCCAAGGATTGTAAAGAATAATGATAAATTTGAATTAAACTACAACAAAAAATCAATCGGACAGTTGCATAGTTTTTATGGCAACTTTTTAGTTCTTGTTAGGGCATATTCTTATATCCTCTCATTGGGAGACGAAGGGCTAGAGAGAATGTCTAAAATTGCAGTATTGAATGCTAACTATCTAAAGAAAAAGCTAGAACAGGTATATGACATCCCATTTAGTGATGGTTCAATGCATGAATTTGTAATTTCTGCTGTAAAGCAAAAGAATAGAGGTGTTAAAGCACTTGATATAGCAAAATCATTATTGGATTACAACTATCACTCTCCTACAATTTATTTTCCTATTAATGTTCCAGAATCAATAATGATTGAGCCTACAGAGTCAGAGTCTATAAATACACTTGATGAGTTTTCAAGGTGTATGATTGAAATAGATAAGAATATAGATGAAAATCCAGA
>MDSW01141048.1_pt1 | contig 12727 bp, 10 predicted proteins | sample 811171 | NCBI WGS metagenome assembly MDSW01 (sample SAMN05326641, study PRJNA326480) | marine metagenome | isolation source: seawater | place: Atlantic Ocean: North West | collected 2012 | reverse complement strand
GCCCGAACGAGATGCCTTCGGACGCTACTGTTCCAAAGGTTGTTGTCAGCAGAATCAGTCTCTACCTACGAGAACTACAACGGCTTCAATCTGCGGGCAAAGAAACCATCTCTTCGAGTCAACTCGGGACTCTTCTTGGCTTCAGTGATGCTCAGGTAAGAAAGGACCTTGGATTTTTCGGGCAATTCGGCTACCCGGGAGTTGGTTATCGTTGTGACGAACTCATCAACGCCATGCGTGACATCTTGGGCACAAACCAATCCTGGCCCGTTGTAATGATCGGAGCAGGCAATCTTGGTCTCGCACTTCTTGGATATAAAGGTTTTGGTCAACAGAATTTCTCTATCGAAGCGGCTTTTGACGCCGATTCAAAAAAAATTGGAAAAGTCATTCAGGGGATACAGATTCAGCCCCTCAACGAATTATCAGAAACCGTCAAAACAAAGGGAATTCGTCTTGGCATGGTTGTTGTTCCAGCGAATCGTGCACAAGAAGCAGCCAATGACCTTGTGAAGGCTGGCATCGAAGGTATTGTCAACTTTGCTCCTGTGACACTCACCCTTCCAGCCAACGTACAAGAAGTAGCCGTAGATCTTGCAATCGAGCTCGAACAACTTTCTTTCGCTGTGACGAGCATTCTGAATCGCCCAACAAATCAGCCTTCTGATCCCCATGACGTGTTGACAAACCCGCATACCGTAGCGCCACACCATCGTGACTAGATTTGATCCTTGCAGGGGACTAAACCATTGGAAAAATATCGCTGCTTCTTCAGTTTTGGGACAAATAAATACACCAGTTTTTTAAGAATCTTCCTATGGGTTCAGAGCATTTTATGAACCCTTCAAACCGACGCTGAATTGGGCTTCAACAGAATGGAGAGAAACACGCTATACTGGAGAGACTTCACTACTCGGTGGTGTAATGGTAGCACAAGGGTTTTTGGTACCCTTAGTCTAGGTTCAAATCCTAGCCGGGTAGCTGTGTTGAATGATCGTCAGATTCGGGTGTCGTGCCCCGCAGATTGTGAAGTGGTTTGGAAGAACCTGCATCTGAATGACGATTCTTTTTTTCGTCCGTCCCTTGGCTCCCAAGCGTGTTGTCACCACGCATGCTCTTGAGCTTCTTTCTTCGATCAAGACTTCCTGGGCCCGCTCCGTTGGCAATGATAAATAGCATCGTGCCACTCAGTGCCAGATTCTTGAGAAATTGAATCATTTCGGTCGGCTTTTGATCAGCCTCTGCGTTCCAGAAGTCATGGAAATAGTACGTTGCTCCAGCAAGAAAGAGAAGGAGCATGAACGCACCAAGACGAGCTTTAAATCCCACAGCAACCGAAAGTCCTCCAAAGATCAAAAATACTATCGCACCACACAGTAAATACTTATGAGCAGGTATTCCCAGTATGTCATCCTGAGGCATACCTTGTGCCGCCATCAAGTCAGCAACACTACTGAAATTCAAAATTTTGTTTCCGAATGCACTCAGCAGAAAGATAATGGAAATCATCAGCCTGCCAACACAGGCAAGAATCCCTTGAATAATTCTCACGCTACGCCTCCAAAAGCTTTGTTACTGGACCCTATTATTCACACCCTTGCCCAAAATCAGCAAACCGGTGGTTCGTGGGGAGGCTCTATGATTTCTTGACCATGAATTTTTGCCAATCTTTTCAAGACTTCCTGTAGATCTTTGGGAAGCCGGGAGTGAAAAAGCATCTCGTCACCGGTGACTGGATGTATGAATCCTAATTCAGCAGCATGTAAAGCCACTCGCGGTGCAAGCGATTGGTCTTTCAGTTCAGAGCCCAATGGGGCCGAATAGACCCGTTCACCACAAATGGGGTGCCCACTTTCAGCGAGATGGATTCGGATTTGATGCGTCCTTCCAGTCTCCAGGCGACACTCAACCAACGTATATGCATCACCAAAATGTTCACTTGGCTGAACATGAGTCACCGCATGCTTTCCTTTCCCATCAACCGTTGAACCCCGGCGGCCATCCCCCCGATCCCGTACAAGACTCGACATGATAGTGCCTTTACCAACCCGACCAACGGCAACGGCGAGGTATTTACGCCGAGTCGTATGCTGTCGAAACTGCTCGGCCAAAATTCTTCCAGCTGGCACCGTTCGGGCAAACACAAGGAGCCCACTCGTTTCACGATCAATTCGATGGACTGCTCGAACTTGACCCGAGCGATGCAGTCTTTCTTTTTTTAAACCACTCTTCCATTTACCTTGTCGTGCTGCTTTTAAGAATCGTCCTATTACTGTTGGAAGAAGTTCATCAAGAGTTGGCTGCAACTGGCGGCGGCGGGGCGGCCATCCTGCCTCTTCATGATGCCGAGTGGTCGTAAGGCCCGCAGGCTTATCGACAACGACAACGTGATCATCGAGGTGAACAATTTTCACATCTTGCGGCCCGGGCGGTGCGGCGGCAGGCACATCAAGAAATTTCACGACCTCGCCTGTCTTCAGGCGTCTCGCGGCATCCACGCAGATATTGCCATGAATTGTGATGCGCCGATTCCGAATCCAGCGTTCAGCAACTGCCCAACTCGTTCCACCTATTTGCTCTTTGAGGTAAGCCGCAAGTGTCCGCCCACTCTCATCATCGGTCACATGAAAAACCTGACCAGTTCCGTGCTTTACCATGGATAATCAAAAACTAACGAATACGTTCTTGTTCGAGAGCCCTTGAATGACTTTCTGTAAGAACAGGAAATAATTTCACCATCACTTATTCCAAATCTTACATTCCGTAGCTGCTTGCTCTAAGGGGCTACCCCTCGAATGATGGCAAAACCATAAGACTAAAGCGGTCTAATCGCCAACCGCTTGACCACAAAAAACCTAGTTTTAGACTCATTTCCTTATGAATGTGGCGTTCCGTTCGCCGCTTAATAGAAATTCTCAAAGTGAGGGGAATCCAGCGTGCCCGGAACCTGCGTCATTGGTTTGCAATGGGGCGATGAAGCCAAAGGCAAACTTGTCGACATTCTGACAGAAAAACACGATGTCGTTGTTCGGTACCAAGGGGGCGCAAATGCTGGTCACACCGTGGTCTCGAACGGGGAAACGTGGAAGCTCTCTTTGATTCCGAGTGGTATTCTTCGAGATAATGTTACCTGTGTTGTAACTGGTGGTGTTGTTCTTGACCCTGCGAGTGCGATACGTGAAATTGACATGCTTGAGTCACGAGGCATCAAAGTAGCTGACAAACTACGGCTTAGTGATCGAGCCCATGTTGTTTTCCCATGGCATGTCATTGAAGATGGGATTCTTAATGGCAGTCTTTCCGGTGGCGAATCAATTGGAACAACGGGAAGGGGTATTGGGCCCTGTTACAGGGATAAAGTCGGTCGGTCACTTGCAATTCGACTCGGAGATCTCTACCGCCAAGAATTCCGATCTACTTTTGATCATATTCTCAAGGTAAAGCAGCGGTTCCTTGAAGCAAGCCAGCCAACTGGCAGTGATGCCATTGAACTTGATAGCAACACGATTTTCGACCAATATCAGGAATATGCAGAACGACTCCGTGACTACGTCGGGGAGACGACAAACTTTCTTTTAGATTCTGTTGAAACCGGTAAACCGGTTCTCTTCGAAGGTGCACAAGGTGCACTGCTTGATATCGACCACGGCACGTTCCCGTTTGTGACGAGTAGCAACTCGTCTGGGGTTGGAGTGTCAAGTGGATCAGGTGTTCCGGGTCGATGGATCACCCGAACTATCGGTGTCTTGAAGGCCTATTCCACACGGGTTGGAGGCGGACCTCTTCCAACTGAACAAGACAACAATATTGGCAAACACCTTCAGGAACGCGGCAGAGAATTTGGCACTGTGACTCAGCGACCACGACGCTGTGGTTGGTTTGATGCAGTGGCAACGCGGTATTCAGCTCGCCTTTCAGGTGCTGATGAACTTGCGGTGATGCTGCTCGATGTTCTCTCGGAACTCGATGAACTCCGAATATGTACTGGCTATCGCATAAACGGAAAAGTTGTGAATGAGTTTCCTGGACAGATTGATGATCTGAAGGCTGCGGAGCCAATCTACGAGACACTTCCCGGATGGAACAACGATTTAACGACTGTTCGTAACGAAGCAGATCTACCGCTGAATGCTATACAGTATATAGATCGTATTGGAGAACTTCTCGGCCGGCCGGTGACAATCGTTTCAGTTGGACCAGACCGAGAGCAAACCATTTTTCGCAGTGGAAATAACCAACCTGCACAATGCCCTCCAAATACCCAACAGGAACGAGCGACAGTGTGAATAACCCTGTTGCCATCCCACCTACAAAGCACTCCACTCGGACGGCAGAGCAGCCAAAAGCCGAACCGACAGATAGACCCCTACCACAGCACGTTGCAATCATCATGGATGGCAACGGCCGCTGGGCCGAAAAACGAAGCCTTCCACGAATCGAAGGCCATAGGCAGGGCGTTACAAGCGTTCGAAAGGCCACTGAACATGCAGCGAGACGAAACATTAAGCAGCTCACACTGTACTGTCTCTCAAGCGAAAATTGGCGTAGACCAAAAGCCGAACTCGATTTCCTCATGCTCCTTCTCGAACAGTACATGATTGAAGAACGAACGCTCCTGATGCGGGAACGTATAAGACCAGTCATGATAGGAAACCGAGCTGGCTTACCAAACAGTACACTCGCAGCTATTGATGAAACGGTTGATATGTGTCGCAATAATACCGGCATGCGGCTTTGTCTTGCGGTCAACTACGGAGGGCGGGCTGAAATTGTTGAAGCCACCAAAACACTCGCACACCAAGTGGCCGAAGGAATGCTACAGCCAGATGAAATCACTGAGAAAAGTATTGAAGATCACCTTGAAACAAACGGAATGCCTGATCCGGACCTTCTTATACGAACGGCTGGCGAGATGCGACTCAGTAATTTTTTATTGTGGCAGATGAGCTATGCAGAATTCTGGGTCACTTCAGACCTCTGGCCCGATTTCACCGAGAATCATCTCGATCAGGCGCTAACCGCTTTTCAGTCGCGCGAACGTCGATTCGGAGGCCTTTCGTCAACATGAAGAGAAATTCAACTTCCTTCGCAACGCTTGGTTCACGGTTTATCGTCTCGAGCACTCTGATCACGTGCTTGACTGCACTCGCCTGGGCCGACTCCGCTGGATTCCTTGGCGGTTTACCCGGCTGGTGGCTCCTTCCAATTTTAATCCTCCTTGCAATTGGGGGCGTGAACGAGTTCATTGCTCTTTACATGAAACGGGGAATCAGGCTGAGAGGTGGGATTCTTCGTGTCGGAGTCATTGCAATATTTCTAGCCGTTGCCGTGGGCACTCAAGCAATGGTTTCAGATACCGGTGATGCTGCACCCGTAGCTGCTCTCAGTTGGGCCGCACTTGCAACAGCAATCGCGGTTGGATCACTTTTTGTCCAAGAAGTTTTGCTCGCTCGTAAAGATGATCAAGATCTTGATCGATTAGCAGTAAGCATTTTTGTACTGACGTATCTAGGTCTCCCGATGGCATTCATGGTTGGACTAAGGCTCGTCACTATTGCCAACTTGGGTCCTGAGCAAACAGGCCCTCAATATCTTGGGATCATTCCACTACTCAGCCTTATTACTGTCGTCAAAGCTGGTGATATTTTTGCATATCTCGTTGGCTCTGCTTTCGGCCGGATTCCGCTGATGCCAAAAATTAGTCCCGGGAAAACGTGGGAGGGTGCAATTGCGTCACTCACTGGTTCGCTTTTCACTGCCTGGTTGATAATACAGTCTTCACTTATTTTCAATAATGGATTGCTCGTGCAACCCCTTGGTGGATGGATTACCTTCGGATTATGTGTTGGATTGTCTGGCATGGCAGGCGACCTTGCAGAATCACTGATCAAGCGAGAGCTCAAAGCAAAAGATTCAGGAAAGTCTTTAGGTGGCCTGGGAGGAGCACTCGACCTCATTGACTCCCTCCTGTTCGCTGCACCAGTTGCATGGTTTCTGTGGGTGAATGCATCTGTCTAAGAGCACTTCTTCGTAGCTAAATGTGGGGTTTTCTAACAAATTCAGCCATGAAAACAGGTCCTGTTGGGAACGCCTCTCCTGCCGGAGTAAGATATAATCAGAACCTGACAGAAATCAGGTTCCTGCCAGTCTGCCACGTGGCGGACGCACCTGTTCCTCGAGGCCATCAACCTCCACTCGGTTGATGGACTTTGATGTCTCGCTCAACGATCGCAGTAGTCGACTCAAAGCGGCTTTTAGAACTTTTCGGACCTCGTGATCAGCACCTCCGAAAAATACGTACCGCTCTCGATGTTGGAATTTCAGCTCGAGATGGAGAGATACACATTGAGGGTGAAGATGCTGCTGTTCATAGGGCCACAGAAATTTTTGAGTCGCTAGATCAGTCACTCCAGGATCATGGCACTATCACGGGACAACTTGTTGACCGTTTACTCAATGGAAGTAGCATCTCTGAACAACTCATACATCAGGAATCGATTGAAGTGCATCGACCTGGAGGGCACATTGTTCCTCGATCATCAGGCCAGGCTGATTATGTACGTGCTATCAGACAGTCTGACATCGTGTTTTGTGAGGGGCCGGCAGGTTGCGGAAAAACCTTTCTTGCTGTCGCCATGGCCGTTTCTGCTCTACGCCAAGAACAGGTCACAAAAATTGTACTTGTGCGTCCAGCTGTTGAGGCTGGAGAAAGCCTTGGCTTTCTACCGGGCGACCTTCAGGCAAAAATAAACCCTTACCTGCGACCACTCCTTGATGCACTTCGTGAGATGATGGACTTTGACTTACTGAAAAAGCTGACTGAGCAGGATGTCATCGAAATGATTCCTCTCGCCTATATGCGAGGTAGAACACTTAACGACGCTTTTATCATTCTGGACGAAGCGCAGAATACGACTGCATCCCAGATGAAAATGTTTTTAACTCGCCTGGGAGTGGGCTCGAAAATGGTAATTTCGGGAGATACCACGCAAATCGACCTCCCTCCAAACCGCAAAAGTGGTCTTATTGATGCAATGGAACGGCTTGGCAAGGTTGCAGGCTGCAGCAAAATTAGCCTTGGAGGCAGTGATATCGTCCGGCATCCTCTTGTTCAGCGCATTGTCGATGCTTACGAGGAATAATTACATACTTCAATTCTCTTTTCCTAAACGAGAAACTAACAGCAGTTTACGATGAGTATCGCCCCGTCGTCATTTCGCCGCCGCATTCGCCGAGCCTCCTCAATGGAGGGTCCGCAGAGTTTCTGGGGCAGGCTCCTCGAAACTATTTCGCGGTCAGAAGTACTCGTGCGCCTCGGCCTTTGCCTTCTGGCAGCTTTTTTCCTTCTTGTTCTTCTACAAGGATGGTCACAACCGTTCGCATTTAGACTCGGCTCTGTTGCTCCTCGAGGTGTTGTTGCCCGAGTTGCATTTGAGAAGCCCGATCTTGCACGAACTCGTGAGGCACAGCAACGGGCAACATCACAGGTCCGAGTTGTTTATATTCAGGATCGATCACCGTTAGTTCGTATTCGTGATGGACTCAAAAATCGGGTTGCTGAAATTGCAGCAGCAGAAACGTTGGCCGGTGTGTCACGTGCTGCATGGCTTGAGTTTGCTCCAGAAACAGCAGCTGTTCTAGAACGGCTTCCGATACCGGCCCCAGGAACTGTAGTAAAACCCACCGAACTTCCAATTGCTCCTGAGCCACCCGATTTCTCAACACAAGAAGAACCACAGAACAAGGACACACTCCCCTCTTTAGAGCCGAACATATTGGGCTCATCAAAAACACAGGTGGAGCAGAAAGCGAGTAGCAGCAAAGAAGGCGATCCATCGAACGGAGATATCGGATTAGCTGATGATGTGATACGAGCACAAGCACAGCCGAACGCAGCTTTAGAAACAGCTGCAGAGGATCAAGCTGTGCAAGCGAACCCATCGGTCACAGAATTCTCACGAGAGAAACTGCAGGCAGAACAGGCATTCACAGCCTTCCGAAATCCGGTCGGAACCAAGGAAAAACTGCTTGAGTTCAATAAAGCTATTGACCGGGCGTTCGCTCCGCTGGAATCACAAGGTGTTCTCGAAAAGATTCAGCACGATATCGACGAGGGAAGCCAAACGGAAATTGATGTCCACCCTCTTGGTAACGTCACCGAGATGATACGTGTTCAGGTTGCTGAAGTACTCCTTGGGGAGGCCAAGATTCGCTTCAAGGCAAGGCTGACTGATGAATTAGGGCCTGGCCCTCTAACAGATCGTGTATTCATGTGGATTGATCCACGGCTCACAGGATCACTGGTTGTAGATAACGAAGCGACGGCAAAAGCCAAGAATGAAGCAGTTGAAGAAACGCCTGAACAATTCATTCGTTATTCAGCAGGTGATCTGCTCTCTCCTGCTGGTGTTGAGATTACGAATGAGCAACTTACCCTTTTAAAACTCGAACACGAAGAATCTTTGAGGCAGCAGCCCGTTAGTGAAAGTTTTGGCCGAGCAGCTTCACTGTTTGGTCTATTCGTGGCAATGTTCACACTCGCCGGATTTTACCTCCACCTTCATCACCGTGATGTCATGGTTGATCTCGGTCATATAGCAACCTTGCTTGTTCTCGTTGTGGCAACAATGGCTGCTTGTGTATTTGCCTCTGGTGATTCATGGCATGCCGAAATTTTACCCCTACTCGTCTTTGCAATGACAGTCGCAATCGCTTATGACGAAGATCTTGCACTCCTTCTCGTTGCTGAGGTAGCTCTTGTTCTTGTTGTGGGATTAGGTCAGGGCCTTGCTGATTACATCACACTCACTGCAGCAGCTGCCGCGACGATTTTCTGGATGGGTCGAATCAGGAGTCGTAGCAAGTTGATCTACGTCGGCTTATGGGCGGGCGCTGTTGCCATGACGACCCAGATTGGGGCCAACCTCCTTGAAGAACATCCGCTCGACTTCTACCTCCTTTTCGAAGCAGCTCGGACTGGTGTATGGACGCTTCTGGCAGGATTTCTGATGACAGGTTTACTACCGTTTGTAGAAAAAACATTCGGTGTACTCACTGATCTAAGCCTGCTTGAGATCGGTGATGTTGCACACCCGCTGCTTCAAGAACTTGTTCGAAGAGCTCCAGGCACATACAACCATTCGATTAATGTCGCCAGCATTGGAGAGGCTGCGGCTGATGCAATCGGGGCACGCGGTCTCCTTGTTCGAGTTGGGGCGTATTTTCATGACGTCGGAAAGATGCTCAAGCCGGCTTATTATGTCGAAAATCAGAACAGACAGGAAAACAGACACGAGGCACTTGTGCCTGCAATGAGCAGTCTCATTATCATTGCCCACGTCAAAGAGGGAGCCGAATTGGCACGGCAGTACAACCTCCCTCAACCTATTATTGACCTTCTCCTCGAACATCACGGGACAACGCTCGTTGAGTACTTCTACCGGCGTGCCGCTGAGAAATCACAAACTGACCCAAATGGGGGCGGTGTTGATGAACAAACCTTCCGTTACCCAGGACCTCGTCCAGGAACACGGGAGTCTGCCGTCTTGATGCTTTCTGATGCCGTCGAGAGTGCCAGCCGTTCACTCACAGAACCGACTCCAGCAAGAATTTCTAGCCTCGTGCATGACCTTGCTATGAAACGACTTCTTGATGGCCAATTTGAGGATTGTGGATTAACGCTTGAAGAATTACGACTCATTGAGCAAAGCCTCGTAAAAAGTCTCACAGCTGTTTATCACGGACGAGTGAAGTATCCGGACCAGAGGACAGCCTAGTGGCCGCCTCACACCACTGCTCAACACCGCGTATACATCACCCACAAGCCACTTCTGGCAGCAACAAGGTTGTTCTATGCAATCGTCAACGGACGACGGCAGTTTGTTCGAAGACACTCAAACGTTTTTGCCTTGTTGCCATAGATGCCCTTGGCATGACTGATTCTGATATCAGCCTGGCAATCGTAAATGACAAAGCAATTGCTGAGCTCCACGAAACATGGCTAGGAATTTCCGGCCCAACAGATGTTCTTTCCTTTGATCTTTCAAGTCATGAACATACCCAACTCTCCCAGCACGGAAAACGGCATGGAATTCATGGCGAAATTATTGCAAGTGCTGAGACAGCTTCGCGAGAGGCTCGTGTCTACGGCTGGAGTCCGGAAAACGAATTAACCTACTACCTTATCCATGGCTTGCTTCATCTCGTCGGCTATGACGACCAGACACCCTCAGAAAGGATCTCTATGCGACGGAAGGAGCGAGCGATAATGAAAGCGATTGGGCTCCCCTCTCCACCAAGAAGACGTCCCAAAACCACTTGCCACCGACGCTAACCTTTCTTATTGTCCTGAAATACGCTCATGCAAACTGCAATCCTTTTATTAGTTATCGCAAGCCTCGCTGCCCTGCAGTCCCGTGCCATCCGGGGAGCGAAGCGGCATCAACTTCAAGACATCTGCCGTCAGAAAGGTGTTCCTGATGTTTACGATGAACTCGTACGAGCAAGTGAAGGAATAGCATTTTTTGCGGCCACTGTTGTGGTGCTCGCAGGAGTTGCATCGACTTTTTTTATATCAAAAATACTCACGACCAGTCTTTCTGCTGGACTCTGGGCAGGTCTTTGCTGGATCATGCTCGTCATCGTACCCATGACACTCACGCGGTTTGCTGGAGTTTGGATTGTTGTGACAACATGGTGGTTGTGGCGACCACTCATTCGGCTTATCACACCTGTTTCCAAAGGGATCACCAAATGTATTGAGGCCATTCAATGGGTGCTCTACAGGAGCAAGAATCATGCTACCGCTGATGAGTCACAAGACGAAATTCGACTCGCTATGGATGAGGCTCATCGTGAAGGGCATCTTGATGAAGAAGCACGCGTAATGATCGAAGGAGTCATGGAACTTGAAGACGCTCAAGTCTCTGAGATCATGACTCCTCGGACTCAGGTCATCGGCATCTCTTTAAACTCAACGTGGAAAGATTCTGTTGAAGCCGCGGTAGAGAGCGGATATTCAAGACTCCCAGTTTGGAAGTCTTCTCCAGATGACATCGTTGGTGTCATTCATTTGCGCGAAATTTTGGCTGAACTGGCTCAGTACCAAGATTCTTCGAATAAGCCTGAACGAACTGAACCAAATCTTCGTGATCTTCTTAGGCCTCCCTACTTCATCCCTGAGACCATGAGTGTTCAGTCATTGCTCCGCGACCTGCAGCACGGCAAATCACACATGGCCATTGTTACGGATGAATTTGGTGGTGTCTGCGGCATTGTGACAATAGAAGATGCTCTTGAAGAAATTGTTGGAGAGATCACAGATGAGCATGACGAAACACTGATTGATGGCATTCTTGTGCAGTCAAAGGATACGTGTGAAACAGTGGCTAATGTTCCTATTGATGACTTGAATCAGCGAATGCATTTCTCCCTGCCGGAAGAAGCTGACTACGATACAGTCGGAGGCTTCGCCTTTCATGTTTTTGGACGGATACCATCTGAGGGAGAAACCATCGTTTCTGATGGCGTATCGCTTGAGGTATTAGCAAGTTCAAGGCGTCGAATTGATCGACTCCGTGTGTCAAGATTACCCCAAACACCTGATTCACCATGAGTGCCGAAAAGGCTCAGGCTCTCGTCCTGCGGGCCCGACCATTTGGTGAAACAAGTGCAATAATCACTTTGCTGACTCGTGAAATCGGCAAGGTACGGGGGCTGGCAAAGGGAGCGTGGCGACCAAAGAGTAAATTTGACGCCGCCCTTGACCTCCTTTCCATCTGTCAGGTACTCGTCATTCATCGTTCGTCGGGCAATCTTGATCTTTTCACAGAGGCATTCCTCGAGCATCGATTTCGAATCGGTCGTTATGAATCATCATTTGCTGCCGGACTCTACATCGCCGACCTTCTGGATTCAGTTACCGTTGATGCAGACCCACAACCTGAACTCTTTGATCTCGCCACACGAGCGATTCGATTCCTCTCTGCACCAAGACCTGGACAGAGAAGCGAACAGCGGTTTGCACCTGACTCCAGAACTGTTTCGGCCCTTATTATTCACACAGAACTGGGTATCCTCCATCAACTTGGACAACTCCCATCACTCTATTGCTGTGCCGAATGTCAGCGACCATTGGAAGGCCGACGAATATCGTTCAGCATGCTTGGAGGAGGAGGGCTCTGCCAACGATGCAGAAGAGGAAAAAGATCTGTTGTTTCAGTCTCGAATGAAGCAATTGTCTCTTTGCGGCAACTTGCCGACTCCTTCGACCAAAATGAATACACATCGCAGCCAGAACCTCCGTTTGGGGAGATTCGTGCGATCATGAATACATTATTTGCCAATATTCTCGGATATCGTCTGAAAACCAGTCATTGGCTTGCGAAAACCTTTCCCTCGTCACGCGAGAAACACCGATGAACCGTTCAACCAACCAGAGGGCCTATCCAAGGGCTTTCCCATTGATCATTGGGTTCTTTATCACGCTCCTTGCAAGTGGATGCGCTACACTCACTAAGCCAACATGGCCATGGAGTGATTCGAGTGTAGGACCGGATGAATCACTTATTGATGATGAATCCTCTTCTGTCATCTCATCAGAATTCACACCGAGTGATGAAGATTTTGGTTGGAATGCGTTGAAGGGTGAAACAATAAATCGGCGTTTCAAGAAACTGGTCGGTCGTGGACCGAATGAGTCAGTAGCGAAAGATGCTCTCGCCGAGGG
>MDSW01223285.1_pt1 | contig 12728 bp, 9 predicted proteins | sample 811171 | NCBI WGS metagenome assembly MDSW01 (sample SAMN05326641, study PRJNA326480) | marine metagenome | isolation source: seawater | place: Atlantic Ocean: North West | collected 2012 | reverse complement strand
ATCGTAATGATTGTTTCATTGTGCAGTGAAGGCGCATTTTGAGTTTGAGGCTGCGAGGCAAGAACAGATCCTGCCCAACAAAAACATGCCATTAAAACCAGCCGTGCAATCATACTTTATTTCCCCGTCACCCCATCGATTCAGCACTGTACATAAAGCCACCGGCTTTCAGTTCTGGACTTGTTCGCTCGACAAGGCGCGAACCGCCGCATCCAAAGACTTTACTTGTCCCGCAGAATATCCTCGGTCTGCAAACCAAATGACTTTTCCCGCCTTGTCCAAAAGCATCACGCGGCCATTGGAACCATTTTCGTTTCCCGTAAACGCAACGATAGGCGCCGCCTCATCGTAAACCGTAATCACTGCGCCCCAATCTTCCTCAGGAATCCCGTTACGCATGCCCTCATCAATCCGATTCGCAAACATGCCCGGGATCAATCCCTTAATCGTTGGAAGTTCGACGATTCGAACAGGCGTTTGAAGTTGCACCAAGCCAAGTATCCAGCGGTCTAAGTCAAACTGCGAACGTTGCTTGTAGCCCACCAAAAGCACCAAAGGTTTGCCCGCGAAATCATCTGGAAGCATGTAACTCTCACCGGCCAGTGACGTACCACGCACGCTCGGAAAAATCTGGCCCGTGGGGTCCTGGTTTACGACCACGCTGGAACAAGCAGAGAGTAACAACAAAAGCAAAACCATCTGAGATAAACGATTCAACATCACGCCTCCTTTATGGCAGACTGGGTACCCGAACGAGAAAATACAATGTATTCGGGCCTTCTAATAGCTGGATTGGCCTTGAAAAAGCAGTAAAAAGTCATAAAGTTAGAGCCATTAAGGATAAAGCCTGACCCCGTGGGGCATCCGGGGGCAACCCATTGAAAAAGCAGACCTTCCAACGATGATTCAATCGAAATTTAACCAAAAGCAAGGTTTCGCTACTCCCCCCGCCGCCGCCACTCAAAGTCGCCCCAAAGAACAAAGCTGGCAAAGTGCGGAAGGAACTCACAACACGCTCGAGCAGGCTTTATTCAGCAATATCTGCCGCGGAGAAGAGCTGCGCGGACGGCTGATTGCCGTTTTAAGTGTCGCAGCCATCGCACTCTTCCTACCACTGAGCTATCAGTTTGAAGATAAATTTGCTGCTCTCTTTGTCCGAAATGTGCCTCGGGTGGGCATCACGCAGATTCTCTTGTTCACGGCCATCTACGGGTTCCTAGCATCCAAAACCTTTGGGAATCGGCGCAACTTGTCGCTCTTCAGGTTCCAAGCGGCTCGCTACGTCAACGCGACCGTGGAAGCCGCACTTCCGAGCATTATGCTTATTGGTGTCACGCATATCCTCAAGGGACCGGAAGCATTGGCATCACCACCGGTCTTTATCTATTTCATATTTATCATTCTTTCCGCGCTCCGATTTGACCTGGGGCTTGCCGTTTATACCGGCGTGATATGCGGCCTAGGATACCTTTGTGTTGCCATGTACTTCGTCCCCAACGCTTGGGTCAGTGGCAGCGGCAGCGTTCTCCGGGAGCCTCTCACCCACTGGGAAAAAGCCGGCATCATGGTTGTGGCAGGTTTTCTAACGGGCATCGTCACTGTTCAGCTCCGAAAGCTTATCTTCAATGTGTGGAACTCTCACCAAGAGCAAGGACGCATCAAAACCCTTTTTGGACAACACGTTTCCGACGTCGTTATGGAGAAATTACTGAGTTCGTCGAGCAGCCATGACTTGCGTGAAGTTGCCGTGCTCTTTTTCGATATTCGAAATTTCACAAGCTTCTCTGAAAACAAAGAGCCAGTAGAAGTGGTCAATTTTCTCAACACCCTCTTTGAAGAGCTTGTGGAGGTTGTTGGTGAGAACGACGGCTTTGTGAATAAGTTTCTCGGAGATGGCTTTATGGCAGTCTTTGGCGCTCCACTGGACGACCCATATGCCGCTGAACACGCCGTTCAGGCCTCTACCGAACTGCTGGCACGCCTCGATATGTTGATTGAGCAAGAAAAGATTCCCCCAACTCAGGTGTCTATGGGTATCCATCTGGGCATGGCCCTCACGGGAACAGTTGGGACAGAGCAACGCAAGGAATACACAGTCATTGGCGATGCCGTGAATACAGCCGCTCGTGTCGAAGCACTCAATCGACCGTACAACTCGATTCTTTTGGTGACTCAAGCTGTGGTGGAAGCAGCTCCCAAGGCCTGTGCTTATGCGAAATGTTTAGGAACCGCTCAAGTAAAAGGCAAAGAAACCGAAGTTATCATCTATCAATTGGCGTGAAGCCAGTCGATGTCCACACTACTCGCCTCGATGGCCGTAGCGAAAGGCCTCGTTAGGAGACTGGCCATCGATGATTTTTTTGAGACATGAATTGTAATATTTCAAACCTTCGATATTGAGACCAGCAATCCGCCCCACCATATTCATATACTTGTGGGTCAATGCTCGATTGCCCATGTCATATATATGTCGAAATAAAACCAAGCTGTCTTCCCAGTTTCCTTGATTGGCATGGCGAAGGGTCTCGGCATCGATCAGTTCTTCGGTAGACCCGGCAATTGAATGCTGCTTTTCATCGGCTTCTTCGGTAGCTAGTTTACCCGTGTCCGAATCATTCATCACCGCGTAATAAATACGTCTAATGGAACTCGGTGATAGCGACTGTTCTGGTAGCCCCTCGACTTCACCACGCCCCAAAGCATCGGCACTCGCATAACACGCAGCATGAACATCCCATCCCATACCAACGCGACGACGAACATCTTCAAACAGGATCTGGTTGCGTTCAGTTTTCGGGGGGCGGCCAGGCTTGGATTCAACAAAAAGAGCAGCATCTGCAGAGCCACCGTCCGCCCAAAGCCTTAAGCCTGTAAAGACAAACTCAGTAAGTTCACGTGATAAACCCAACTCGTCGCAAAAATTACCTAAATCGGAAAGGTCTTCCTGGAACTCACAAAACCGAGCAAACAATCTCCTCGATATTTCCTCACGCTTGGCACCGGTGGCCTTTTTCATCGCCTCCAGCTCAGTATGCAAGTCGGATCTATCGGGAGAATATACAGCCGGCTCCTTCTCTTCGACTTTAATCAGCATCTAACCCCTCTGTAGGCTTAATAAACTTTTACCCATTTGGTTCGCTGAGATACGCCAAACAAAGAGCTCACCAAGTTGTAACAAATTACGCATTTGTAGGACGCATCCAAGTTATTTCGTGCTCATAAATCTAGTAGAATATTCGCTCATTTATTCAGGGAAAAATCAGCAGACAGGGTAAACATGTTTTTCCGGTTAAACATGTTATACGGCGCCCGCAACAACGGGAAAACCGAGTAGAAACAAAGAATACATGGAAAACATGTTATCAGAACAGAACATTTAAAACATGTTATCTGGACCGAAACTCGTCTGTTTCCCCAAACTAGAGTTAGGTGACAACAGTCAAAATCACTCGAGCTAGATACTTAGCAATCTGAAGCGATAGGTCTTAAGCGCTTACTCTTTACGAGTCGACTTAAAACGCTTGGTTTACCTTTAAGAATACAGATGGTCCCATTCCGGGAATCTCGATTCCACCCATTCCGGGATCAACTTGCCGCGAACCACCCACAAACATCAGACCAAATACAGTCTCGTGATCTTCATCGATCAGGAAGATATCGGTTGTGGTGATATTCAGTCGCATTAAGACATAAGGATCGAGAGTGTACGTATCTGCAAGGTCATTCTTCTTGTAAATCATATTGTTGAGCAGAGACGCATCCCGCTCGCCCACGAAATGCACATTGGCTCCAATACGCAGGTAATACTCATCCAGGGTCACAATAGCAGAAAGGTTTGCACTAAGCTTGGGAAAGCGAGCCAAATCGACGGTATCGTTGAAAGCATTCAATGAGCTATTCCACTGCGCATCCGTCTCGTTCGCAGCCTGCTTCGGACTGATTTCGCCCATCACCAGGTAACTCGCGTTCGCAGCAACCCGTAACCAATCTTCATGTTCAAACTTTACATTGAACTCAAGGCCTACCGAGGTAGCGTCCGCATTCCGGCTCTCAATACCCGTGGTATCCTTAAACGATGTCACAAGATTCTTAGTCTCAAGAAAGTAGGCTCCAAGCGTCACTTCAAGCCCCTCAATGATGTCGTATCCAACCATGCCTTCAAAAGTATCGGCCGTCTGCGGGTTCAAGCCAGGCTGTCCCTCACTGCCCTTCTTGGTGATTCGTCTATGATAGAGTTGGTAAGGGGTTGGCGCCTTGTAAGAAGAGCCGTAAGCAAACTTAAGATAAAAGTCGAAGTCTGCTGGGTTATAAACGACGGCAAATCGACTCGACATCTGAACGGCTCCGCCTTCGTTGTCTTGCCCTTCTTCAATCACTGCTCCGTTCGCATCCACCACGGGTGAGCCCTCGGTGGTTTGTGAACCAAAGCAGTCCCAATCATCATCAGCGTTACAAGCAATGCTGGTGTTATGGTCAAAACGCGCACCAGCAGTAACCGTTAGGCCTTCTAGAACATTGTAGATACCCTGGGTATACACCGCGAGGTTTGTAAAATCGCGGTCACCATATCCCCCTTGAACGTTCTCATTTCCAGACGCATCAACCTGCGTGCCCGTTGCTAGATTTTCCATGTCGTGGTCAACATCTAAACCGACGGTAAAAATGTCCGTCGCCGAAAGCCCGTAGTTCAATTCGAGCTTACCGCTCAGCGCTTGGCCGCCAAAATCTCTCTCAATGGTAAAACCCTCCAAGTCTGGGTCAATGATCGAGTCAGCCTCTGTGATTGCACTCTTTGCAAAGCTAAGAGACAAGTCCCAGTAAAATCCTTCTCCTTCATCTGGCATCGGGGAATCATATTCCAAACGCGCGAACATATTCGATTGACCAATGCTGGTTCCATGAGACAAGGCAGTATCCCCTAGGAACTCACCGGCTTTGTCTCGCAATTGAAAATGACCATCGAGTCGGAGTTTACCGTATTCAGCATCGTTACCGAGGTCGGTACTGATAAGTGTATAGGCCGACACTTCGTGAGCCTTATCATTTTGGCTAGGACTCTTATCAAAAACTGCCTGCTTGTCTGCACTGGAGCTTGCAACCGGTGATTCAGAGGGAAGCTCAAGACCAGATCGATCCGCAAAAGAATAAGCTCCGGCAACTAACACTTCGATATCGCCAAAAGTACCGCCGGCAAGAACCGACCCTGTTTCGTTCATATTCATCGACGCATCAGTTTTCGCCATATAAAACTGTCCGTTGACCCCGCCACCAAATGTTTCATCGTCAAGGTCCGTTCCGGTTTTGGTAATAACGTTGACAACCCCAAGGTATGCGTTGGCGCCATAGAGCGCGGATGCCGGACCGCGAATAACTTCGATACGTTTCACCGCTTCAATAGGAATAAGGTCGAGGCCAAAGAAGTTACTGGAGGTTGGCCTGAATGCCACCGGCTGGTTATTAATCATTAACTTGACGGTGTCACTGGCTGAGTCGCTGTTTGGGAAAAACCCTCGAATACCAATATTCGTTTCGACGTGGTCGTCTACCACTGATAGACCCGGCACACTTCGCAGTGCATCTGCGACAGTTCGGTAACCTGCTGCAAGAATCTCATTTTGATTAATAACCGAAACAATGGCAGGTGCGTCTCTCAAGGAAGTGGCTTTTCCCGTAGCTGCAACTACGACATCAAGTTCCATAAGACTCATGAGGTCAAGCTCGCCGACATCCCAGTCCTCACCCAAATCCTGAGCATGAGCGGTTGTAAATCCGAACGCCAAAAAGATGCTGAGACAAAGTCCAAATAGACTGCCTCGCCGACAATACTTGTAATGCATATTTCCCCCAGTTTCAGAATACCGAAACGCCACTTAATATTAGACAAGGTTTTCGAGTAAAAAAAAAGCCCGCGCCCATCGAAATTCGATTGGGCGCGGGCTTAATCAATCAATTAGGACGCTTTAGTCACAGGTACTGCCATCTGGCATCCAGCAACCCGTGGTTATATATTCACCACTTGCATTGAAGCTCTGGTGCGTGAATTGCTGATCCACGTCCCCATTTGCATCAAAATCAAGTGGGCCACTGGAACCGTCAAAATCAACGCTGCTTCCAGCTTCAATGGCCGTCACAATATTCGCCCAATCTCGAGGACCCATGAGGTCGCCGGTGCTGGTGAGACGCAGCGCATCTCTTACACTGGCTCCATCAGCAGGATCAGCTGCCAAAGCCAGACCGATGGCTCCCATGAAAATCGCATCAGAGGTGTTCGCCCAATAGGGCTCAACATCGCGGTTGAGGTTGGCTGTCATTTGCTCCGCAAACCAAGCAGCGGCATCGCTGTCTGGTACTTTCGGTGTGATACCGCCCATGCCCTCTAAGAGGCCAGAGTCATTTACGATGTTCCAGAATTCAGGTGTCAGACCATTGGAAAGCTCCCAATGAGGTGCGCCATGTGTCCAATCGTTCTTAGCTGAAATCGCCGCGAAGAGGCCGGAGAACGCTGTATCGGCATCGTACCCAAGTAAGAAGGCTGCACCCTTTACACCGTCTTCCATAAAACCATCGATGGCGGTCAAAGCGGCGGCTGCGTCCAAGTCATTCGAAGCATCTTCATCTTCACTGATATACGGGATGAGAAGAACTGACTCCTCGACTGTTTTTCCTACCGCTGCAGCAAAAGCCGCTGCAGTTTGGGCAGCCATGCCACCACCCCATGCATCATCAACATAGACCATCGCGAGCTTCTCAATATTTTGCTCAGTCGCCAAATAAGCACCCTGCGCTGCGCCAATCTGAGCCCCCGAAGAAATAGTACGGAAGTAGAAATCACCATCAGCTGCGTCAGTTAATTCTGCACTTTCCGTCGACGGACCAATCAGCGCAATTTGCGCTTCCTTAATCGTCTCAATCATATCAACGGCAACGTAGCTACACGACGGTCCCACAATGACACCGATATCAATGCCGTTGGTTTCCTTGGTAGCCAAGAGTTCGTCCAGCACTGGGTTAGCTGCCTCTGGTAGACACTGGGAGTCACAAATGATGGCTCCAAGCGTTCGGCCATTGCCCAATCCGTTGTTCGAGTTAATTTGGTTCACCGCAACTTGAGCGATGGTCGTAAATTCTGGAACCGGCCATACATCGCCACCAGTCGAAACCATCATGCCCATATAGACATCGCCTTCAGCGAGCAACTGACAGTTTCCCGTAGAGCTCACGTATTCAAAGGCGTCTCCGCCTCCGCCGCCGCCCTCTTCATCACTGGAACAACCCGTTGCTCCAAAGCCAATAGCAAAGCACGCAATCGTGCACAGTAATGTGATTTTTTTCATTTCGCTCCCCCAGTTGAATCCAGAGCCTATCGGCTGGACTTGAACCTGCTTAGTTATTCAGAGCGAACTTTCCCCTGCTAATTGTCCGCCCCGTAGATAGTAAAATATCTAAGTGTCATAAGAATTCCCCATGTTGGAGGGCGTCGCAAGCTTTAGAGACGTGGCAATATGAGAAAACCTCAATGACATCCCTGTGAAGAACGCAGAGAACGATCGTATCAGGCTTAACCAATGTGCGTGCATTCACCACAATTGGGCAGAAAATGGGCGAACTAGAAGCGTTCCAGCTTGGTTTGATATTCGCTGATACAAGCTACCGATGATTCCTCTGAGCCATTTTTAAATTGGATGGTCATGATACCGGTGAGGATAGAGCCCTGCTCCTCAAGCTGGGCCAGTTTTGCATCAATAATAATCTCGCTCTGCTCACCGCGGCATACAATGCGGCTATCTTGTTGGCACGAGTGTTCTGAGAAGCTCACCGACTCAGTCGTACAGTTTTCACCCCATCTCATTTCGCCGTCTCTGAGGCTCAACACAAAAGGGTCAATATCAGGGCACAATCCGCTTCGACGAATCGTCAATGTTTCATAAAAACCGTTTAGGTTATCTGGATTACAATCCACATTGGTGGGGACATAAATACCTTCTTCCGTTTCCCCTCCAAGAGCTTGAAATTCGGCATCAATTGGGTACTCGCCACAAGCAGCGACAACAAGAAGCAAAGGCAACAACATAATAACTTGGATGCGGGGGGACATCGTTTTACAGACCCTTCTGTCTCCTGGGCCATCGGGGAGGGCTTTGGGAAACACATTCGATAAAGTAAATATGTGAGGCAAGACCTGGGGAGGATTGCCCACATACTATAATCATCGGCTGAAATCTGAATTTGTCCAGTCATTTTGTAGTTACAAGTGACCAACTTACCTACAAGTACCGACTCCTCAAATACTTATATCTGAGTGAATACGAACCAATTACGTTGATTCAACGGTCAAAACAGAAATGAACCGAACGGACGAAGGATCTGCCTGTCAAAGTCGTTCAAGATTCTGCCCCAATTTTATACGATTCCCTGCGTTTTATTGATCAATCAGAGGATAAAAACCCACAATTTATGGTTTTAGCGCAGTGCGGTAAGGGCTGAATCAATCTCGATAAAAAGTAAGCCCAGACCCGCATCTCATGGGGCTGCGCTTACTAAGTTGTTTAGCTTGATAACAAAACCCCAAGAAACGTGCCGCGCCATGAGTCGTATTTGAAAAGTGTCATCCCGAACTTTACGACGGATCTGGGTCTGCAAAAGACACGATAACTTGAGCTAACTTACACAAGACACTTTCATTGCTCGCCTGTCTCATTGGTGCCACAATAAACCGGAGAATTAAATTGTACCCGATTGATTCACTTAAACTCTCTTGAGTGAACCGGGACAGGAGATCCGCATGAAGCGCACCATTAGCATTTTCATACTATTCTTGCTTTGTTGTGGATGTACCGAAGATACCACCGACCCAACTGATCCGGCCGACCCCACTGAAGTAAGCGACCCAACGGAGACACCGGATCCAACTGACACGCCAGTACCAACCAAAACAATAAAAGTTGCAACATACAATATGGGACTTGCGACGGGGTATGTCCCCTATGCAGCGGAACGCAGAGACCAGGTTACCGCAGCAGTCGCTACTTCGGACGCAGATATTATCTGCCTAACAGAAGTATGGTTCGATGATAACATTGAACATGTCACCAGCGTACTCGCCGAAACGTATCCTCATCAGTATTCTCAAATTGAGCCTGTCGAGGCAGGCACCGAGGCTGCTTGTACCGAAGAAGAAGGCGCACCTCTGATGGAATGTTCCATTGCCAACGAATGCCCAACCGCAACCGACCTTGGACAATGCGTTTTGACAAACTGCTTGGATGAGTACAATGCGCTACCACCAACTTGCGGTCAGTGCCTCGCAGCAAATTTAGGCTTAGGAGATATCGACGCTATCTTCGAAGCTTGCACCACGGGCAGCACAGAATGGCTTTATGATGGACATAACGGCCTCATGCTCGTGAGCAAGCAGCCCCTGGAAAACACCAAATACATTGGCCTCAACACGTGGCTGATTGTTCGCGCCGCCCTCTACGCCGAAGTCGACGGTGCCCAAATCCTCTGTACCCATTTAGCCTCAGATGTTGGCATTGAATATGGAGGAGACTTTGAATCGCTCGATGCAGAGCACAAAGACCAAATCGACATGCTCATCGCAGAAATGAACGCCAACAACCAGGATGGCCCACAGATTATATCTGGCGATTTAAATGCTGGGCCTTTGGTTGGTAACCTTTCAAGCGAGAGACCTGATAACTACAGCGCTTTCGCTGATAATGGCTACGAGGATGCGAATTGCTCATCGGATGAACCATTTTGCACGTGGTGTGCTGACAATCTCATTACCAATGACCCGGTCAACAGCGCCATTGACCACGTGATGGTTCGTCAAGCTGCAACGGCAAATCCCATACGGCTCTTTGACGAGACAATCACCATTGAGTCCGCAGAAGACGGCACCCTCGAAGTCCATATGTCCGACCATTTCGGGATTCAAGTAGATGTGACCTGGGAAGAATAAACCCCAGGCTCAAAAAGATAAAAACGCTCAAGTGTTATGAACTTGGTCAAGCTAGGTTGTGGAATACCGCTTGGACGTCATCGTCTTCTTCTAGGCGATCAATCAGTTTTAGAACCGCATCGACTTCTTCATCGGACAACTCAGTGGTGGTTTTCGGAATCCATTCAAATCCAGACGAGTCGACGGCAATTTTACGCTCTTCTAAGGCGTCTTGGAGGCTTCCGAAGCTATCGCGAGCACAACGTAACAAGATCAATGGGTCACCATCGTCATTGGTACCGTCATCGAGTTCTTCTAAGCCAAAATCGATAAGCTCAAGTTCTATTTCATCTCGATCCACGCCTTCTGGCTTCAAACGAAAGACACCAAACTGCTCGAACATAAACGAAACACTGCCTGCGTTACCTAGATTCCCGTTTTCTTTTTTAAATGCGGAACGAACGTTGGCAACGGTTCGCGTGGGATTATCTGTAGCTGTATCGACAATCATAGGGACGCCATGGGGACCATATCCCTCATAAATCATTTGCTCGAAGCCCGATGTATCCCCAACCTTCAACGCCTTATCGATGGCATTCTGGATTTTATCTTTGGGCATATTCGCGGCACGCGCATTCTGAATGGCACGTCGCAAGGCAGGGTTACTGTCAGGTTCTCCACCCGCGGATTTGACCGCCATACTGATCTGACGCCCACATCGGGTGAATGCTTTATTGTCTCGCGCGCCGCGCTTCATGATGGCGTGCTTACGGTTTTCGAATGTGCGACCCATATTTCTACATTCCTCTTTAGCAATGATTCGTAGGCATGAGGTAATTCAACTCCATGAATTATCCAAGCCCCAAGAGCAATTTATCCTCTAGAAAGACGACCAAACCGCCGGATTGACGCTTTTTTATCAAATATTTCGATAGCTTCCCCAAGATTTCTAGGCATATGCCAAACAATAAACTTTCGGCTATAATCCTAGTCTAGGAAGTAAAATGACCCAAGACGAACTGACCCGCCGAGAACTCCTGAAAATCCTTGCCGCTGGAGCGGCCACCGCGGGAGGAATCTCAGCCTGCAAAAGCATCCAAGGAGAAAAAGTGAAACCTGAGTTTAAAGGCAATCCGATTCTTGGAATGGTGCCCCTGCCTCAATCGGGTCCCTGGCCCACGCAGGATCCATTCTTGTTCTGTGTTCACCACAATGACCAATACCCAGAGGGAAATGCCGCATGTGGCCCCGCGGCGAGTCTTCAAGGTCGTCAAATCGGTCAAGACTTCTCGGGCCTCGACGGATGGAACATGTACCACGGTGATACCGTTCCTGGGTTTCCACGGCACCCACACCGCGGTTTCGAAACCGTGACCGTGGTCAAGCAAGGCATCATTGACCACTCAGACTCCTTAGGCGCGACAGCCCGGTATGGTCACGGAGATGTCCAATGGCTCACAGCGGGCAATGGCATTAACCACGCTGAAATGTTTCCCCTTTTAGAAGCCGACAAAAACAATCCAATGGATTTTTTCCAAATTTGGCTGAACCTTCCAGCTAAACACAAACGGGTTGCACCCCACTTCTCCATGTTTTGGAAAGACGATATTCCAAAGGTGAAACACACCGACCCAAATGGTAAATCAACCCATGTTCAAATGATTTCAGGTGGATACAACTCTACCGAGGCACTCAAGCCCCCACCTAACTCTTGGGCCTTCGCTCCGGAAAACCGTGTCGCAATTTGGACCATTGATCTAGAACCCGGTGCCGCGTGGACGCTGCCCGCTACTGATCCCGGCATCAACCGAAATCTATACCTAGTCGAGGGCCAAGCACTCAGTCTGGCAGAGCAACCCTTTGGCGAGCGGCTTAAGATAGCAGTGCATCCCGAGGCCAATCTCTTGATTGAAAACGGAGCCCAGCCCAACCGCATCCTCCTACTCCAAGGCAAACCTATTGCGGAGCCGGTGGTTCAACATGGCCCCTTTGTGATGAATACCCGCGAAGAAATCATTGAAGCGATCCATGATTACCAGCGTGACCAATTTGGAGGGTGGCCCTGGGCCAACAAAGATCCCATCCACAAACGCGACGCCGGTCGATTTGCACATCACGCCGATGACACAAAAGACGTGCCCACCTGAACCTGCGCCATAATTATGGCGCACCCTCTTCTCGGCGCGCTCCTATAAAAAAAGAAAAAGAGCTTCCCTCCTAAACTACTGAAATCACTCGAAAAGTAAACGACGTTTACTTTTAATGGGGCCCGTCGCATTTGAGCCAAGTCCTCAGGCTCAATCCGTGTAAGCTTAAGCCACTGATTTCACTGGGCTCAAACCGCCACTTTGTGCCAAACGTGTGACATTCTGGCGGTTTTCATCGGCTCATCCAAGGCAGTCCCACAGACTTCAAATCCTTCACCCATTCATAAACCATCTAAGTGAATAAAATCAGTATCTTACGAGACTTGAAAAAGCATTCACCTCATTTGGCATGGTCCGTGCTCTTACGAAACCATAACGAATGAGGATAGCACTATGAAATCTAAATATTCATACACAGCGGCGACCATTTTAGGTGTTCTGGTCATTGGTTGGGTTCTTCTCAAACCAAGCGGGTCGGTATCAGAACGACCGGTGACCGCCGAACTAGAAGCCATCGACGCCCCCGCAACGATACGCATGCTCCCCAAAGCACCTACGAAGTCATTCCCCCTCAAATCTCCCGAGGCCAAAGAGACCCACCGGAACATCGGCGCATGGTGGCCTCACTGTCAAACTTT
>MDSW01212209.1_pt1 | contig 12729 bp, 14 predicted proteins | sample 811171 | NCBI WGS metagenome assembly MDSW01 (sample SAMN05326641, study PRJNA326480) | marine metagenome | isolation source: seawater | place: Atlantic Ocean: North West | collected 2012 | reverse complement strand
TCAAAGAATGGAATGTATCAGAAGAGAAAATTGCTACATGGGTGGAGGCGATTGTAAATGGCTGATAAAAAGCGAATTGAGCGACTATTTTCTGCCCTTGGGGTAGATATGGAACGCCATACAACTCCAACTCCAGAAATGCCCTTATTCACATCAGGGGTTCAAGAGCCACCCTTATTGCAGGGAATTACTATCCCTGCTTTGTATGCGGCAGCCTATGAGTGCCTTGTTTTGCGCTCTATTCTTAATCATCTTGCTACTGAATGTTTCCGTAAAGGTTGGGATTGGAAACCAAACTTTGTGGTAAAATGTAGAGAGTGTGAAGAGGAATACCAAAAAGAAGTGGATACTTGTTTGAAATGTGGCGGTGAAGTTCGACCACCAGACAAGGAACAACTTGAATATGCTGAAATGTTATTTGAAAACGAAAATAGAATGGGTCAATCATTCCTTGAAGTTCTGCGTGAAATAGAAATGGATTTGAATATCGTGGATGATGCTTACATTATTCTCACTAAGGAATACTTTGTAGATCCAAGTAGTGGACAGCCACAATTTTACCGAATCAAAGAGATTACTCGTGCTGACCCAATTTTCATGCGTATCGTAGCAGATAAGCGTGGTATGAAGGGTGGTAAGCAATATACAAGCCTATTGGATAGGTCATTCCGAACAGGAGATAAAGATGAAAAGTGTCCAAAAACAGGATTGCCTGTCGTGCCTGTGCATTACATCAATTTAGCAGGTGTTGGGTCTGGACAGGTCTATACCGAAGGAGAAGTAATTCATATCAGCAAATGGTCGCCATCTAAATTGTATGGCAGATCACCGGTGGCTACATTATGGCGACAAGTCAATACCCTAATTGCTATGGATAACTATGTCTATGCTGCCTATCAAAAGAGGCGTATGCCAAGAGGGGTTATGGTCATCAAATCTTCAAACCTTGAAACTGTGGAAAGAACAGCACGAAACATACAGGAACACCTTGAGCGTGACCCTCAATATATTCCCACAGTTGGTGTTGAAACAGAGAGTGGTCGTGGTGGTCTTGAGTATGTCCGTATGATGGATACACTTGAAGAATTGCAGTATATCCCTATCAAAGATGATATCCGTCAGCGTATTTCATCCTTCTTTGGTGTATCAAATGTGTTTATGAATGATGTATCTGGAGGCGGTTTGAATAATGAAGGTATGCAGATCGTAGTTACTAATCGTGCTTTGGCTGCAAGCCAGACCCTATACAATGGCAGATTATTCCCACTTCTTTTGGAAGCATTACAGATTACTGAATGGCATATCAAATTATCACCACATGAAGAAGAAGATGAGATTATGATGATGCGTAAGGATGAGATGATGATCCGCAACATGATGCAAATGAAGCAAGCAGGGTTTGAGGCTACTATGCGTGATGATACAAGTGCGGGTATTCACTTTGATTACAAAGAAGCACCACCTGCACCACCTGCACCACCACCTAATGCTGCACCCGCACCCGCAGGGGGCGCAGGGGGCGCACCTGTCCAAACAAGTGATTGGATGATGCCTCCGACCATGGATGATATTCTCAAAAGAACCGTAATGGATTCAAATCGTGGTGATAGTGGCCCTGTTCCAGAAGCATTGAGAACTACAATGGGAACAGAATTGCCTCCGCTTAGGCGACTTGGGTTGAATGCTCAACTTGCTTTGAATCGCAGGGGTAGTGGTCGCTCACCAGATCATGTGAAGCGACATTCTGGTGCGCCAAAGCAAGCAGGTAGCCTTGGTGATGACCGGGATTTCCGTTCACCAGAAGAAGTAAATGCGGATAGCAAGATTAGGGACTTAGATGACCGTCTTGGTATAGATTAAAGGGGAATGCTCAATAAGAAGGAATGTATCGGAGGGTTTGATTGGCATGACGGACAGTTTTATGGATTTTGGTATATTGGCGAAAATGGATCCCATGGCTCGCAGAGCGCAAGCAAGCATTGAAGCAATGCAAACAGCAATTACTCACAACAATTTAGATGATGTTGCTAAACATATTGAAGATGCAAAAAATGCACTCTCTGTTTTAGAAAGGGATATGAATCTAGCAAAATCATTTGAAGATGCAGCATCACTACAAAAAAGTGACAATAATACTCAAGGTGAAGGATTACCAATGGGTAACATTTCACAACACAATCAAACATCAAGCGATTATGACGGCACAGAAGGGGCAGTAGTTCTCGGTGTATCTCGGTATGGTCGCAGAAATGTATGGCGACCACAATCCGAGTGAGAAATATGTATCGAGGAAACCCATCTATTGCAGACCGAATGAAGGTCTTAGATTTCAAGGCTTCATTATTGCGTAAGCAAGATGAGATGGGTGCAACAGGTTCTGCTGCCGCACCAGCACCGGTTAGCCCTCCAATGGAAAGTTCACCTGCACCACCTATGGGTGGGCCATCACCAGATGAGATGATGGCTGCTCAAACGGGTCAAGTATATGGTTCAAATGAAGAAGCATTAGCAGATGCACATTCAAGGCTTACTGAACTAGCAGTTGATTTAACCAACCATAAAGGCACTATTGATATGCAAGCAACAATGGATAACTTGCAAATGGATATGCCTGATAGATTTGGAGAGCAAATTACTGCACTAAGAGATCAAGTTGAAGAACTGTGCAGAGTTATCAAAATCATTCGTGGGCAAAATCCTGAAATGATGGCTCATGGTTCACAAATGGGCATGGATCCCATGATGGCTTCACAAGGCGAAATGCCTCCAATGAATATGCCAGCACCGGGGCCAGCAGGTATGCCTCCGGGTGCAATGGCAAATGCCGGCCCAATGGGAGGTATGTGATTTGGCACGAGCAATAGAAATGGGTTTTTCGGTATTGAAGAATGAAATGCCTGAAAGAAGCAATCCTTTTGATTCACTACCAATTGAGGCAATGGCAGCACATAGCCAAAGTCCTCAAGGTGCTACGATTGAAACAATGAAACAATCTGTTGATGTTGCTTTAGACGCACTTAAAAAAGAGCGTAGTGGTTTAGGTATTTATGGGGCATTCCCCGATTTTAGTATTAGCCGTAGCCAACAACGAATCCGAGCGATCTGTCAAGAATTGCTAAGATGTTGTGATGATGGGGGAATGATGTAAGATGAGTGAGGAAATCGGAGAAGCCACAGCAGATTTGCTAAAGGAAATGGTTGAAGAGATTCGCACTCTGCGTAAGCGTGTCGAGCAACTAGAATCAAATAACAATTCACTTATCAAAGCAGTTGATAATCCAGAAACCATGATGAAAAAGGCAGGGTGGCTCAAAGCGGTTACACCGTTGGCAGAAGAAACCTTTGACCCGCTAAACAGGTCAGGTAACGATGAGCAGATTTTTGGATTTAACCAAGATATGATTTCTAAATCAACAAGCAGAGATGAAGAATTACATGAATGGAAACAGATGGAACAGGCAATACCGACACCATCTTCACCATCAGCAAAAACATACAGGTGATATAATGCAACCACGATGGAAAGACCCTATGCAAACTCCAGAAGGAGAACTTTTGACTATTGTAAAACAGATTGAAGCCTCTTTAATCGCAAAGGCTGGTATGTGTAAAGGTGCTATGTGCAAGAATATGTCTTGCATGGATGACCCTTCATGTGGTGCAAAAGATATGCAAAAAGCAAGTATGGATGAAAAGAACGCATACTGTCAAAAAACATTTGGTCGCAATTATTCCGAATGCACACCTGAACAAAAAGCACGATGTGACAAGCATTGTGGTAAATTACAAAAAGGCAATTATTCAGATCACAACCCCGAAGCAGGTGACTACAAATCAGATCGTGGTCAAAAAAAGATGCCTAAATTACCAAAATCCAAAAAGCAAAAACACAACAAACCAGAAGGCGATAAGATGTATGCCATGGATAAATCCGTAGCAGACCGCAATAAAGATGGTAAAGTAGAAGGTTGGGAACAGGCCATTAGTGACAAAATAGAAGAATCTCAAGGTAAGAAAGATAAAGGCGAAGGCGACAAGATGTATGCTTCTGACGATAAAATGGGAACATGCAAAACCACAGAGTTCCTTCGTGAAAAGGGTATTATGGTAAAGTGGGAACAAGAGCCATCTGTTGAGAATAGCGTTCCAACATTCTTAGATCATAGTGGTGGAACACCTGTTGAGGCTATCAATTATCATACAAATCAAACATACCCTGATTATCAAGATGTAGCACCAAAAAATACATTCATTAGTGAAAAAGCGCAAATACCGTCAGTAGCCCAAACAGGCTATGATGAAAAGAGTAGCACTTTACACATGCACCTAAATGACAAAGGCGTAGGTTCATACAATTATCGTGCGCCTATCGAAGAGAGCATGATGCAGTTAAAGAAATCGGGTGGATATGGCAATCCCGGCTTGGTTGAGGAAATTGCTGCTCTAGTTGAGCAAGTTATGGGTCGCCTCTGATTGGGGGTGATTACATGGACAAAGCAGAGTTTATTCGGATAAGAACCGATACAGCCCTGTCTTTCATCACGAACCAAGAGGTTGATGAAAAGGCTTTCATCAAAGCACTATCACTATACTACGATGATTTTACTAAATTAGAAAAACAAGATGCTGCTTTAATGGCGGGTTTAGTCAATCCCCCTAAACAGTATAAGATGCGTGATCTAAATCGCCCAAATCCACTTGCAAATATCAAATTACCAAATGAAATGTCCTATATGCCTAACAGGAGATTCACCACAAGTTACGCACAGGATTGGCCTCAAGCACATGATGACAACCCATTTGGAGATAGACACCCATTATCTTGGGAATTGGGTGCTTGCCCCCTTACACATGGGGCGCAATGGGGCGACCCTCATTTTGTAGATCATCTAATGCACCTAATTGAAGAGGATGAAGATGGTAGAAGTATCATTGACTCAATGCACCAAGCAGATCGTAAAGGTATGATACCAAATGATATGGAGGACTTTGTTGGTCGGCCAAGTGAATCATTGAAAGATTTGTATGTGGCAGATAGAAGTCGAAATGAGTTCCTTTCGGATGAAGAGTATGAAGATTTGAAGCGTGAGCAATGGAATGGTAAAACATCTCGATTGGGTATGCTTGCATACTTGTTTGGCACAGAATGGCAAACACCAGAACAAACAGATGCTTTCATGGGCGCATTGCGTAAATTAGGTAGCACAGAAAAACACGATTCACCCGAAGCAAAGAAAATTATGAATGATTTCAAGGGTGCTACGGGAATGTCTTGGGAAAGAGCAAAGCGCAATTGGTATGAGCGTATGACCCCAATGGCTAGATGGTGGTCAAGGCCACAACATAGGCATGGCCCTGTATCTGCCACAGATGATAGCGACCCATTGGCAGAATTAAAATCACCATGGGCTAAATCTAAGCATTATCACAAGTGGATGACTGATGCAGAACCGGGAACATTGTTACCTTCATTTACACATCATTGGTGGCAACCATTCCAACATTGGGGCGGGGTTGGTCGAGATGTCAAATCCTTTGTCCATCTCATGCGTGACTCTTACCCAGAAGCGTTTAGTGGTTGGTTAGGAGATAAATTACTTGGAACACTTGAACACGAGGAACACCCGATTAACGATCCAGAAGATGCACATCATAGTAGTGGGTCATCCTTTTTCCCAACAACTGCAAACGATGAAACGATGGCTGAACACCCTCATAGATTCGCAGTAAAGACAGGTTGGGAGGGTGGTTCAGAGCATCCAAGAGTGCGCTCAATCAACTCTCGCAGAGGAACATGGAATGCAATTGCAAACCATCACCACCTTCACCCTGCTGAAATCGGTGGTCAAGGTGGCCGTATGAGTGTTCCATCCGAAGCACTACGCCAAGAGCCTATTGGCAACATCGTGCAAATGCACTCCGATATGGGCAAACCGAGAGTTGGCAGATTCCAAGAACGCCATCCCGGTGACGAAGAGTATTGGAATTATCACAATCCACATTATGAAGCATCAGATAGTAATCAAGGAAAAATGATGCAAGAGATGGCTCTCAAATTGATGGAACAACATCCAGAGTTATTCGGCACAAAACCCGGAGATATTCGTGGACTTTCGATTGCTCGTGGCAATATCCAACAATTAGCACAAGCAGCCAACTATCACCTATTGCGTGGTGACAATCCAGATTACATGACTACTGCGCCCATGACAGCAGCAGGGGGATACGCACAACAAGAAGTTCCATTAGGCCCCGTTCATCACTCATCCAAAGCCACTCACCCAACAACACATTTACCCGGCAATCTTGATGCTTGGGGGCATAAGATGCCAGCAACCCTTGCATGGAAATGGGATCGGCCAAGTAACAGTATCAAGTTTGATATCAAAGATGAGCCATTTGATACGCTACAAACAACAGTCCATGAAAACCATGTTAATTTGGTAAATCCAACCATTCTCAATCATCCTATGCAACCAAAGCAAACGGATGTTCCAGCACTATTCACTCAAAACGAACAGGGTCTTTCACCCATCGTTAGTGGTGATTTGCACAAATCCAATGATGATTATGAAGCAACAGGTGTATTCAAGACCATTATCAATCCAGCACATACTGTTTATGATATAGGCTCTGTTGATGACCTAAAGGGATTCACAGGTGATTGGGTTGTCCAAAGCAGACCAGAAGGTAAGAGAGTTATCGTAGCAAAGAGTGGTAGTCATATATCAGCGCATAATGGTAAAGGGCAAGATGTATCATTACCAAAACAAGTCAAAGAAGGATTACGAAAACAATCTGGTGATTGCACATTTGATGGCGTGTTGAAAGATAAGCACTATCGGGCAATTGACTTGTTGGTGCATAAGGGTGAAGATATCCATATGGATCCGCTAGAAGATAGGTTGGCTATTCTTCGCACACTTTACGAAACCGATGAGGGTATATCATTCCCAATGCCGAAAGATTGCAAGTTCACAGATCGTGATGGTTTGATGAAGAATATCGAAGCAATAGGTGGTGAAGTATGGCTTAGAGATGCTACTTCAACATTTATGAAAGGCAAAGAATCACATCATAAGTGGGTATTGTATGCACCAAATGGTGATATCACAAAGAGTGCATTACCATATGTATCTCGTGTTAATGGTAACATTGTATTAGAATATCCAGAATTACAACCATTGGTTGTAAAGGCAGAATGGGATGGTAATGGTTTAGATGTGAGTATAGAAGATGATAGCCCGTTGGCAATTCATGCTGAAAAGCAGATATCTCTATGGGGGCCTGTTGCAGCACATCTATACAAGTATGATATTCGTGAAGTGACACCCTATCCACCATTCATCACAAACAAGGCAAGTATGGTATTCACTCGTGCAGCATTATTAGAACCCTCTGGAGAGCAAAGACCTTCTGCTGAACAATTAGTTTCTGCTAGGAGGCATATTGCACAAGGAGATCAATCATTGACTACTGAACAATTGCTATCAGCAATAGATGGATTAACAGAAGATATGCTAATTGAACAGGGAGGGGAATATGGCCTTGAGCGCACAGAAGAAGGTGAATGGACAGTCAATGAAGCAATTGATGACGATGTTGAAGAGAAGCAGGGCATGAATATGGCTCGTGTATCGGGCAGTATGTCTGGAGGCGGTTGGTCTGGTGAAATGGATATGCTTACTGCACCAAGAGGGCCAACAGAGTTGGTTGATGAAGAGGCAACGCCTATGTTTGACCCATTCCAACAAGAGGATGGTGAAGAGATTCCATTGCCTCTCCACATTTCATTACAAACCACAGATGGCGTTGGTAGAGAAATCGAAGGGGAATTAGATGTGCGAGAGGGTGATGCAAAATTGAGTTATCCCCGTAAAACAAAGCGTGAGCAGAGAAAAGAGAGCGAAATAGCCACTCCATTGGTTGATGAAGAACCCCCCGAAATACCACCACCTATGCCTGACCCTGCCCAAACGGGTTAAATACCATAACATGAGTTGGAGTGATTCAATGGCAAGCGCAACATGGTCTGCAACGGGTTCAGAGTTCATTCTGAAAGCCGATAGCAATGGCGACCTAGTTATCGCTGGTTATGCTTCTGTTGATATGGTGGATAAGCAGGGAGATCGTATCCCTGTTTCAGCATTGAAGAAGGCATTTAATGGGTTCATGGAGAACCCATCTTACCGTAATGTGCAATTAGCCCATAGCGGAATACAGGTTGGAGAAGTATTGCCTAACTATACAGATAGTGAAGGGCGAATATGGAAATCAACCGTTGATGAACACGGCCTGTTTGTCGTTTGTCGCATTCGTGACGACATCGAGAAGGCTCGTGAAGTCCAAAAGCAAGTTCGCTCTGGCGAATTGCGAGCATTTTCCATAGGGGGCCAAGCCCTTTTCCGTGTGTCTAAGACCACAGAAGAACATGGCTCTCACCGTGAAATCACGGATATGGAATTGCATGAAATTACTTTGTGCAAGAAGGGTATTAACCCAGAAAGCACATACACCCTATTAAAAATGGATGACGATAATATGAGTAAAGAACAGACAGAAACCTTGACCGAAATACGAGATGCCTTGAGCCGAATTAACAAGCACATGGGATCCGAAGCACCGACAGAAGCACCAGAACCAGCACCTGTAATGCAGAAACAAGAAGAACAAGCAGCAATTGCTTACATTGATTCTCTTGAAAAGTTTGCACACCAACAGGGCGTTGATTTGGATGGACTACGAGGCCACTTTGGTCTTGGAAAAGCCTACATGGTCGGTGTTGATGGCAACCACGGACACACTCACAGAGGTCAAGGCGACCTTTACGGTAGTGGCGAGGATGCAACACTTATGTCAGCACCAAGCCTACCAAATGCAAAATCCAACAAATATGTAATCAAGCAACCAAAGCAGATGGCTATGAACCCCGGTAAGGGCAACAAGCAAGTCATCAAGCAAGGTCTTGACCTATCCCCTGCCTCTCTTGAGCGTGGATATTCTGCATACTCTGCAATTCGTGATGAAGAAGCAGTAAAAGCACTTGTTGAGAAAGAATGGCATGACCGCTATGAAGCAGAAACCAACCGAGCGTTGGAGATTCAGAAGCAAAATGACCACGGTTCTCAAATTGCAGCATTGAAGGCTGAAATTGCATCTCTGCGAACTGAAAACGCAGACATTCAAAAATCAGTAGCACCTATTCCCTCCCAAAGTAGTATCCGTGTTCCAACACATGAAGAATACGCAGCACTCGGTGATGGCATCGAAGGCTGGAGAGCATTGGAAGAACTTGGACAAAGAGCAATGCTTGGGGGCAATTAAATTAAGGAAGTGATGTTATGAGTGGATCAACAGGATATATTAGAACAATTGAAGATATGGAACGCCTATACTATGGCGCAGGGACAGGACAGAATGCTTGGGCATATGCTGGAACTGACCTACTAAAATCGGACTCACCTTTGATGAGTAGCACAAGTGGAACTTACCAAGCGATTTTTGGTCGTAAGGTTTGGTCACAGTTGAACCAAGAGTTCAATGCCTTCTCTATCTTACCAAAGAAGCCATGGGAAAAGAGTGGTTGGAGAGTTACAACAGCAAAGCCTGACTTTACGAAAGGTGGCGGTGTTGGTGAAAACGCAACTCTACCAGAAACAAGCAAACCAACCTTTGAGCATGTAAGCACAAAGCCAAAGACAGTTGCACACACATTCGACTTGTCTGAAACCGCAATGTTCCTTGCTGACAAGGATGACGGACTTGGTGATGCTCGTGCAGTTATGAAGATGGAAATGGCAAAGCACCACACAGAACACATCAACAAGATGCTTCTTGAAGATGTTCAGAAAACTGCTGGAAACAACTTTGAGTCACTTGACCGAATTACTTCATCCTCTTTTACAGAAACAGCAACTGACTTCGTTGATGTCATTGGAGATCACAACATCTACAACCTTACTCGTAACGGTGCAGGTGCAGGTTCTCAACAATGGTATGATGCACAAGTAGATGCAGGTGCAGCAGCAGCAAACCGCCCTCTAACTCTAAACATTCTTGACGGTATGTTCAAGAGCGTATGGGAAGCAGGTGGTCAGCCTAAAGTTATCCTAACAGGATATGATACTCTTGAAACAATTCAGCAACTATTGCAGCCACAACAACGCTTTGTCGAAATGAAGCGTGTTGTTCCGGGTGTAAATGGTGTAAAGGGTGTTCCGGGTATCCAAGGTGGATTCATGGTCGCAACCTACAACGGTGTGCCTATCATCCCATCTAAGGATGTCAAAAAGGATGGCTCAAGCAGAATGTATTTCCTTGACACAGATTACAGTTGGTTCACAACAGCAAAACCAACTCTATACCACGAGTCAGGTATCGAAACAGGAGACCCATTCGGAATTAACCGTCTAGGTCAAATGGGAATGTTCCACACTATGGGTGAATTGGTCGCAACCTTCTTCAAAGCAAGCGGAAAGATCAGGGACTTGAGTTGAGGATAATCAAAAAAATATGGAGATGATGAGAAATGGCAAATACAAACCAATTAGCAGCAACAGCACCAACCGCACTACTTGATACCCGTCTTTGGGCTGGAAGTCCAGCGCAAAGCACAGATTGGCTTCAAAGCCCAATCGGTAGCAATGCAGCAGTAGGGACGATGAACATGGCAATAGTTCAGATTACTATTGATGACGGAGACGCAGATTCAAGTTACGATTTGGCTCTAGCAACTAACCCCGTTACAGGAACAGAACTAATCGCAGTTCTCGGTATCTATTCAGATACTGCGGCAGCAAACGCAGTTGATCACGCACACCTTGCTCACACAGCCACAGAAATCAAGTGGAGAGGCGCAGGTGCAAATGGCGCAGATACTGTATATCGCTTAGTATTCCTATACCGTTGATGGTGGTTGCTTTACATGGCAACTGTAACCTACAATGGTTCAAGGGCATATGTTGAATATAGCGGTGCTGGTATAACTCTTGGATGGACACCCCAACGAACAGTTGAGAATGTTCCAGAAGAGATTGCTGGCAAAATGCGTATTGATACATCTGGACTATGGACAGTAGTTGATGACGAATCTGTAAAGGTCAAGACCCAAACAGAAGAGATGGCTAAAGTTATTGATCCTGTGGTCGAAGAACCTGTTGTTGAAGAACCCGTTGTCGAAGAACCCGTTGTTGAAGAAGCGTCAGATGCTTTTGACCCTAATTGGACTCGTAATGAAATGGTAAAGTGGTTCAAGGCTCGTGGAGAGTCCGTTCCTAGAACATCAACTAAGGCAACACTTACTGCAAGGGCAGAAGCCTTGCTTAACCCTGCTGCCGAAGAAGGTAGTGAGGGTGATGAGTGATGGGGCTATTACAGCACACTATTGATGATGGTGATGGTCGCTACGGATCTAGAACAAGGGTCAATCGTTTGGTCTATGAGTTCCTTGCCGCAGATCTAAACGGTCAAACATCTATTTCAGCAACCGTTCCTATGAACGGTGAGGTTCACACCATATGGTTGGATGTAAGTGGTAGCAAATTAGCAACCAACACCAATACACAAACCACTCATGGGTCTTTTGCGCTAAGTTGTGGAGATTATGACTCCGTATCTGGTCTTTCATTGACATACCATAATCCGATCCTAAACTTAGATTTCACAAGCATGGGCAATCCCCTTTACAAGTTTCAAACCTGTGAAGGTGCTGCAATGTCTGCTGCCGCACCGATGGAACATTCATTAAGTATTTCACCGGGCTTGAGCGCACATTCAGGCGCACCTGCTACACCTACCGTTGCTGATGTTGCTGGCGCAGCAACCCCAATCGCAGCAAACCAAGCATGGACAGGGCGTGTTGCAGGTAATGTGAAAATCACATTAGCATCAACCACCGCTTGGGCAGCAGATACAGGAAATATCCGCATCACAATTCTATATTCATAGACAAGGTTAAGAAGGAAAACAGATACAGGGGAAATGAGCGACATGGCACTTACCGTAACACAAGTTGGCAGAAACACCGTAGCAGGTAATAGAATTAGCGCATTTTTCAGCGCAGTAACCGATGACTCAACATGGAATGCTGGCGGAGAATCTTTCGATGCTACATCTTACATTAAAAATCCAGACCAAGTAACTATTGAAAGCACAGGCGGATATGTCTTTGAATACGATAGAGCAAACAAGAAAATTAAGGCATATGCTGATACTAACCCTGCTGATGGTGGCGGTGCAAATATCCCACTTATTGAAGCAACAGGGCTTGACTTGCGAACTTTGACTCTGCGTATCGGCATTGTTGGGACTCGTGCTTGAGGTAGTTGCCTTACGGGGTGACACCAAATGGCTCGGATGAAAGTTGAAACTTTGGATTTCCAAGAGTCATACGACATTCAGCGCAGACGAAAGGTTCGATTGGCAGAGATTGCCAATGCTCGCCAATCTTCAATAGCCGAAGATGACTCACCGTTTTCTAAGGAAAATATGCAACATGCAACAACGAAGCGTGTCCAAATCAAAAAGACGGAACGCAAAAACATACAGAACATTGGATCTGGCACTCGATGCCTTTCGTGTGGTGCATTACATTTTTGTTGGACACCAAAGTGTGGTGTCTGTGGAGATCCAATGTCTTTCAATTTAGGGTCACATAGCAGGGGTGGCAGATAGTGCCACGAACTTTCTCTCCGGGGCATAGGCCAGATGCACCATTGTATGCAGAGGATG
>MDSW01087903.1_pt1 | contig 12729 bp, 6 predicted proteins | sample 811171 | NCBI WGS metagenome assembly MDSW01 (sample SAMN05326641, study PRJNA326480) | marine metagenome | isolation source: seawater | place: Atlantic Ocean: North West | collected 2012 | reverse complement strand
GTTGACTGAGAAATGACGACCCACATCACGCAGAAAATCGATGTATTTAAAGTCCATGAGCCAGTCGGCATTGTTAACCAAAATACTTTTGCCTTCGTCGAAATTTAGAAATCGAGAAAGCTGCTTCTTGATAGCTTGAACATTTCCGTCAATGGTTTCAGAGGTCATCATCTGACGCATTTCAGTTTTGCCAGAAGGATCTCCAACCATAGCGGTGGCTCCGCCTACAACAACCAGCGGACGATGTCCCATGCGTTCGAGATGTATCAATGCCATGGTGACACACAAATTTCCGATATGCAGACTCGTGGCGGTGGGGTCATAGCCGATGTACGCTGTTACCGGACCCTTATCAAAAAGCTCCCGAACGGCGTCTTCGTCCGTACATTGCTTTACAAAACCTCGCTCTTTGAGCACATCGAATGCATTTTTTGTTGTCATGGGGACCTCTTTACAGAGCTATCCTGAAGGGTCAAGCCTCCCGAGAGAAAAGGATATGACGGGTTTCTGGCGGCTGGGATCGGGCTTTGGTAGACATATTCCTATGACTACCATGCGTCCATTGCTTTGCTGCACTCTCCTGCTTCTTCTGCCACTGACGGCACAAAGTGCCTCAAGCTTCGAAGAGGTTGCCGGTGTTCGGTCATTGGCCATGGGGGGAGCTCACCGCGCTCTTGGAACATCCAATGACACATTAAAGCTCAACCCTGCCGGTCTAGCCATTCAAACCCGCTATGCCATTGAACTTCATTATGCATGGAGCGAAAAATTTAAAGAAAGCCGCGCTTTCGCAAGCGCGGTCGATTCCAAATCAGGGCCGGTGGCTGGTGGACTCGGTTACGAGCTTTTAAAGTCCGAAGTCGAGGGCCAAGAAAAAAACCTACACCGCATCTCGTTGGGCATGGCTTACCGAGCAGGGGATATGTTCGCCCTCGGGACCAGCGTTCACTACATCGAAGGCAGTCGAACCCTTGATGGAGTCAGTGAAGATGTCGGAGAGTTTTCCTCGGATATTGGTCTGATGATCCGCTTGTCTGACTATATTCAAATAGGTGCGACTTGGCATAATTTCGTAACCTCTCAAGACACCGACTTAAGCCCGCAACATGTTGGCCTGGGACTCAGTGGTGGGGGGCAAGCCTTTGCTTTGACTTTTGATGCGGATCTCAACCTTGAATCAGACGAGGTCATCGCATCTTATCACGCGGGTACAGAATACTTTTTTGCAGGGACCGTCCCTCTGCGTTTGGGCTACATGAATAAGCCTCGAATTCGCGCAACCGGTGAAGCTGCCCGCGAAAACTTTTTGACGGGCGGTTTTGGTTATTCGAGTAAATCTGGCTCAGTTGACTTAAGCTTCAATCACTCCATCGAACGTGCCCGAGTGTGGACCGTTGTGGGAGCGCTTCAGTTTTTTATCTGAGCCCTCACTCTGGATATTGAACCGTAAACAATTCTAGCAAAGTTTGAACTTCAGCTTGGCCGGGATCTATTGCCCGAGCCATTTCAAACATAAGTCTGGCACTGTTCAAGAGGGCCATATCACGCGTCGCAGAACCTTTAATCAAGAATATTTTACCAAGCGTCAGCTGGGCTTGAGCTAAAAATGGAAACGCTGTGATCGACTCTTTCAACAAGATTTCTGCCTTGTCGTATTCTCCAGTTGAATAAAGCTTTTTAGCGCGTTTGATTTTCTTTTGGGCAATCACAGCCAGCTGAGGATCCGTTTCAGGAATCCGCCGTGGTTCTTTTTTTATCACTTTCTTTGCCGGCGGGGTTTTTGGCAAAGATGCAATTTGTTTCGTTGAAGGGCTTACTTGAACGGGCTCTTGAGGCTGGACTGATTTAGTGCAGCTCACCAAAGCCATTGAAAAAATGATAAGAATAGAAAATTTGTGAAAGCCCATCATTAAATAGCCTACGTCCTTACGAGTCTGTCACCTCAACCACAAAAGAACCTGACTCAGACCAGTTCCCATATACATCTCGCTCTTGAACATAAAGTGTCCGGGTTCCAGTCGGTAAATCTGAATCTGGTGTATAGCTCAAATCCGTTATCTCAGCGGCATCGTTTATATTCTCATCATCCAGCGCAACCCGATAAACTCCCACTCCGTCACCACCACCACTGGACCAAGTCCAAGTGGGTCTAACATTGGTTGTTGGCGTTTCCGCACTCGTGACAGAAGGTGCGGCTGGAGGCGTTGCATCGAGCTGCATCAAATCTTGATAGTCATCAAACTCTCCAAGGCCAGCGTTAATTCCCCAGTCGACAACGCTACAACTCAAATCATAAAAACCGGAAATTAAATCTTCTGGCGGATTCCAATCAATGGATAATTTATAGACACCGCTTGAGGACTCGACGATGTTCGGAGCATTGCCGCCGGTGCAAAGTTCTGCCGAGTTGGAAACACCGTCACACACAAGATATTGGCCGCCGGATTCATCTCGGGCCCAAATTGTCACATCAAAAGTAGACGTTGGGTGAGCATTGGCATCGGTAAAATTGCACTCAATCGGAACGGTATCGTTGGTCTTGGGAGAAACGACGACTGGCGAAGCAACAATCGAAGTAATCGATGGTGTAACATCATTGTTGGTGATGGTGGCTGTTGCGGACGAGTCCGTAATCAGCGCATTGGACGGTGAAGAGAGTGTTACTGTAAAAGACTCGTCTCCTTCATCGGAGAAGTCTCCAATAAGAGCAATTGTTATCGTCTCTTCTTGATCCAAAGGACTAAACGTCAGAACACCGCTCGCAGCCGAATAATCAGATCCGGATGTTGCCGTGCCATTACTCGTTGTCCAATTGACTGTGATTGTCGATTCGCTCGCATAATCAAGGCTTACCGTAAGTTCTAAGTTTGAGGTTCCTGAATCTCCCTCAAGTGCTGAGCCATCGGCAATTGAAAGACTTGGAACCGGCTCGTCGTCCTCATTATCAACACTTACATTACCCGGCACTTGGTTGTTGTAATTGCTATCAATACTCGATGCTGCACCTAAAGAAACCGTTACCGACTTTGTTCCATCAACAATATTATCGTCGACGCCTGCCACCGTGATGGTCTGCGGATTGCTCCAATTATCCGGAGTAAATACAACCTGAGCAGTAACGACCGAAACCTCGCCTGCATCTAGGCTGGTAATATCAACCGTAACATTGTGGGTCGGTTCAGAATTAAGGACCAAGCTGAAGCTATCGGTTCCTCCTGTTTCGTCGGTGTTCAATGAGCCGGCGTTTGCAATCGTAAATCCTGCCGTATCGTCATCTTGGTTTGTAACGGTTTGGTCTGCGACATCGATATCACCGAGTGCTGCGTATTTAGGATCTGTCGAAATGGGCGCGCTCAGTGAAATGTTATAAGCTATGTCACCATCATCAACATCATCATCAATAGACTGAACTTGAACGGTTACAGGGTTGCTCCAGTTCACAGCGTTAAAAACGACCGAGCTAACATCAACTGTTCCCTCGGTGGTATCTTGACTGACAACTTGAATCTCGACGGTAGCTGTGGGCTGGCTGGCCAGCACGAGGGTAAAGGATGCCGTTGCTCCACTGCCTTCGCTGGTGACCATACTGCCTAAAGGGGTAACGACAACAGCGGCCGTGTCATTGTCTTGATTCGTACCGGAAACATCTTCGACATCGGTGCCACTGTAATTACCGTCAGCGCTTACTATCGCACTTAAAATAATATTAAATGTCTGATTGTCGTCATCTACATCATCATCTTGACCCGTGAGCGTTATCGTTTTGGGAATATTCCAATTACCACTGGAGAAAACGATGGCTCCCGTTCCAATGGAAACTTCATCTCCATCATTGGTACTTAGGTTGATGGTCACACTTGAGGTCGGTTCTGAGTTTAAAACAACGGTAAAACTATCCTGGGCGCCACTTTCACTGGTTACCATACCTGTTGTTTGGCTCACCGTTACCCCCGCAGTATCGTTGTCCGTATTGGTAACACTGATGTCGTCAGGGTTAATACGGTAAAGACTGTCTGCACTGGTTGACTCGGCTGTAATAATCGAAAACGCTTTATCCCCATCATCTACATCGTCATTTTGCCCGGTGACAGTAACAACCTTAGGGCTGTTCCAATTTGCCGCTGTAAACACCAGGCTGGTAGAAGAAAGGCTGCCTTCAGAACTGTCGGAGCTGGATAAACCTAAGGTTACATTGTGAAGCGGCTGACTCGTTAAGACGACCGAAAATGTATCTTGTCCGCCAGCTTCAGTCGTTACCAAACCTGTTGTTGGGCTGATTTCAATTCCTGCAATGTCATCATCGGTAACTGTAACTTCTACAGGGTCCACTTCTAAATCATCATAGGTTGAATCGTTGCTGGTAGCGTCACCCAAAGAAATGGTAACTGCTGTGTCGTCGTCGTCTATGCTGTTGTCAACACCGGTCACGGTTACCACTTGCGGCACATCCCAGTCGCTCGGCTTAAAGCGTAGACTGTTATCATCAACAGTGGCCTTTAAGGTATTTCCACTCACAATCGGAATATTTACATTATGCGTTGGCTCAGTATTAAGAACGACAGAAAACGTAGCCGTTGTTCCAGACTCTGAAACTGCAAGGCCCGTGGTGGGACTTACACTTACGCCGGCGATGTCGTCGTCTACATTGGTTCCATTGACCGTAATATTATCTAGAGCTGCATAATCTGAGTCTGCAGAAGAAAACTCCAGGGTTACGGTATAAGGCTGAGACCCGTCTGCAACATTGTCGTTTTGCCCACGGATGGTAACCGTTTGCGGGGTGTCCCACGTAAGCCCCGAAAAGACGAGGCTTGACTGCAAGGATACAGCTTCAGCCGTATTCGATGTTGAAATCGTAAGGGTAACATCGGCGTTGGGCTTTGAAGTCAAAACAACATCAAACGAATCATCGCGATCTGCGACGCGCTCATTGGTTAAGAGCCCGTTATCCGCAAGGGTATAGCCAGGAACCCGGCAAACGTTATCACTGTTGCAGACCCCTTGCTGGCAATCGACGGTTTCATCGCAATTGCCACCAACGGGTGATGCGTTTGCACATGTTCCCAAAATGCAAATGTTGCTTAAGCACTCTTGGTTGATATTCGTTGCACATGGATTCCCATTGGCTACATTACAAGTCCCAAGGCCATTACAAGTCGTCGAACCGCAAGAGTCGTCCGCGTCAACAATGTCGTCGTTGACTTCTTGCTCGCAAATTTGATCCCCGTTGGCATTGTATAAGCACTGGTCACAATCGACATCACTGCAACGTTTAACGCTGCAATCCGCATTGGCGCATTCACAATAACCGCTTGAGCAGTTGTCATCGACCGAGCAAGTATTGCCTGCACTGCGTTTACAGTTTCCGGTTGAGGCCTCACAAATACATCCACCGTCTCCGCCGCAATTACCTGCATTGGCAGAGCAAAGGTTTATAGGTGATGCATCTTGAGCAATCGTATTGAGCGGCGCACAAGTTCCATCAACACCGACGGTATTGTTTTCGCCTCGGCAAGAATAACAGGCGGTATCACAAGCCGACGAGCAGCAAACACCGTCCACACAGGTCAGTCCCATGGCGCATTCACTTTGGGCACTGCAGCTTTGACCCTGAACCCGGCAACACATGCCAGCGCCCCCTGAAGAGACACAGCACGTTTGATCCACACTGCAATCACCGTAAGGGTCGCTGTGTAGGTCAACCGCGAGATAGCCCGGACCTTCTTCACCATAGCACGTGTCGGAATCAATGGGGTATTCGCACACCGGACGGGTTCCAACCGGCTGACCGATGGAACTGGTTGAACAAGCCTCGATGCGGGTTTGACAAGCACCATTGCCATTGCAGGCGCTGCCGCCATTGTCCGATGTGATATCAGCTCGGTAATAGCATTCCCCGTTGTTTAGCGAATTGCCATCGTCGTCAATCACACCATAATAAAATGGGCCGCCTCCGGTTCCAGTATCGTTGCAGACAAAGCTATCGTTGCACTCATCAAAAACATCCGTATTGTTTGGCTGATTTTCAACAATTGGCGATTGGATATCGGTGCACCCACCGATGGTTTGGGTACATGCTGCTTGCTCAACCGGCTCGGGCTCGCGCTCTGATTCTCCAGGACATCGGTCTTGCGCTGTTTCGCATAAACCGCCTGCTTTGCAGTCAACTCGAGACGCTTCTTGGCTCAGTTTTGAATAACACCTAAAATTTTCAATGCCCCAATAATAGCCATCACAGTTGACCAAACCACAATCATCGTAGGGGTCTTCACTGGTAATCAGCCCCCATTGCGGTGGCTCTAAATCGGTGCAACCTCCATTGGGTGCGCGGCATATTTGGCGAGTAATGGGGAGCGAAGAGAAATCGGGTTCGCCGCAATCTTGGCAATCGGTTTCTTTGGTTGTGCAACCCACACCATCGGCCTGGCAACTTAAGCCAAAGCTGGTGCCGCAATAATAACAATTGTCAGAGTCACTCGAATTGTATCCATGGTAATAAACGCCCGGGCTTGAATCGTTGGAACACATGCCAGTAGGGGCAGAATCGCTGCGTTCAGTCCGAGAGCAATCAAGAAAAGCTTCGGAGGCCACACATTGGACCGCTCCGGTTAACAATAAAATCGGTTGGCCGGTAACATTGGATCCCAAACTGTGGTCACAGCGGCAATCGTCATCGATGGCGTTGTCACAACGCTCTTCATTTCTTGGGTGAACATCGGGATTGTCGTCATCACAATCAATCATCGATGAACAAAGGCTTGAATCTGCATTGGGACTGTCTTGAACATCACAAAGTTCGCAGGAAACAAATTCGCCGTCTATTTGTTTATCGCAGGTTCCACATAGCGTGTAACCATCACCATCTTTGTCAAAAGCAATTTCGTCGTCAATCACACCGTCGCAATCATTATCGAGGCCGTCGCATTGGGCGTAGCGACTGCTAATGGGCAAGTTTGAATCTGGGGGTAAGTCGCCTAGATGGGCTTCTGCCCAATAAAGAGGCGCGCGTGTGTCATCGGAACGGGTTTCGCCTTCACAATTTCCCCAGGTCCCGGAATCGCTGCATGCTTGTATCCCTGTGGAACAAATTCCCATTGCACGGTCTGTTGCGGCTTCCGGATTCTCTGCGCCAGGGTCATCGACAAGGCCCAAAAAGCATGGCCGGGTTTGCCCAAGGGTGCATGCAGATCCTTCATCAACGTTTCCATCACAATCATCATCAATGAGGTTATCGGGTATCTCAAAAATTTCATCCAAACCACCCGCTGGACCTGCGCCAACACACGTTTCCCCCAAGACACCGTCCTCACAATAAAGAAGGCCGGTTGTACAAGCACCTATGCCCGCCATGTCGTTGGCTAAGTGGGACGGCAAAATGGTGCAAGGGATATTCTCGGTACAGGGACAACCTTCATTTGGAAAGCCCGTGCAGTTTTCATCAAAGGTATTGTCGCAGCGGTCTTCAGTGAAGGGGTTCCAACTGGCTTCATTATCGTTGCAATCGCAAAGCGAACCGCTCTGGTCCCCACAGTCTTCAAAGCCATCTCCATCCTCATCTTGAAAGCCAGTTCTTAACCGCAGAGTGATGGTTTCGGGGGTGCGAAAATCGGCAAATGAAGAAGCGGCAGCAACAAGGGCTGCACCATTGTAGCCTTTAACATAAATAAAGAATTGTTCGTCTAGGTCCTCGTTGGGCTGAATGGCGATTCGATAGGATTCAGTGAGAATATTTTTATCAACCAGCGCTTCGGTAAAGCTGTAGGCCTTATAAGCTTCGTTGCGAATTTTAATTTCCAGGTTATCAACCGCCGCCGTACTGGTGATTTCAACAATCACGGCGCCTTCTGTATCGGAACCAGATTTACATCCACTCAAAGCAATGAAGCATATCAGCAAAAGGCTCAGCAGCTGTTTTCGGTATTTCAGTACCATCGAATTTTCCGTTCCTTGGCGGCTAAACCACTGACTTCGGACACCTTATCGTAGATGCCATGTAAATTTGTATCATGGGGACAGAGCCAGGATGAACGAAAAATTTTCAAGAATTTCAACGTTTAGACAATTCATTGTCCGCGAGGGCTGTTTCCCGAGAGACTTTGATTTATAGGGTGTAAAACAGAGGCTTTTTAAGCGGCTAAGAGCATCTGCGAGGGATAAAAAACGCCAAAGCGGCCAGCGATTCGCAACAAGTCACACTTACCTAAGGGCCAGCAAAGTCCTTAGAAAAGAGCGGCACAACCAAGGTTTGGGAAGACAATGAGAGACGAAGTGAAAGATAAAAACTTAAAGCTACAAATCAAGTTAGATGATGAAACCAGTAAAGGCATGTATGTAAACCTTGCCCTGGTTAATCATACCCAAGGTGAATTCACCATTGATGCAATGTATGTGCAGCCGCAGCAGCCGCTGGCCAATGTAAGAGCCCGACTTATCTCAAGCCCTCATCACACCAAGCGCCTTTTGCGGGCACTCCAAGAAAATGTTCGAAAATATGAAGAGCGATTCGGCCCAATTGAACTTCAAGGTCCAGACCCTGCTGACCAGCTTTTGCAATAACACATTAATAGCGAATCAGTGCGGAACCCCAAGTAAAGCCAGCTCCAAAAGCGGCCAAGCAAAGCAAATCGCCACGCTTAAGTTTTCCTTCTGAAATCGCTTCATGCAAAGCCAAAGGAATCGAACAGGCCGTGGTATTGCCGTATTTTTGGATATTATTAAAAACTTGGTCATCACGAAGTTTTAAACGCTTTTGAACCATTTCACTGATTCGTAAATTTGCCTGGTGAGGAATTAACAAATCAATATCTTCTGGCGATACGTTATTTTGCTCTAGAGCTTCAACAACAACCTCTGGCATCCGGACAGAAGCGTGTTTAAACACTTGCCGGCCCTCCATCATTGGCCAGTGAAATCCTGCCTCTATTTTCTCAGGTGTAGCCCGGGGCATTTCAGCACTAGAAGGATAGGGGATCTGCAAGACATCCGCATAACGTCCATCAGCATGAAGGTGCACACTGAGCACCCCAGAGTCACCATCTTCAACAGCCCCCAATACTACCGCAGCGGCACCATCACCAAAAATAACAGAAACATCGCGGCCTCGATCTGTAAAATCTAAACCAGTGGAATGGACTTCGGAGCCCACCAATAGAATGTTTTTGTAGGTCCCTGAGCGAATAAACGCATCCGCCACAGAAAGGCCGTAAAGAAAGCCTGAACACTGATTGCGAATATCCAGCGCAGGCACGCCCGGCGGAATATCCAATTTGGCCTGAACCAAAACACCGTCACCTGGGAAATGTTTGTCCGGACTTAGGGTCGCATAAATAATTAAATCGACATCATCTTTAGATATACCGGCGTTGCTAAGTGCTTCTTTGGCCGCGCGCGAACCCAGCTCTGAAGCTCCCATAGGGTCCTTTTCGAAATCGACAAATCGGCGTTCTTTAATCCCAGTACGCTGCTGAATCCACTCATCAGAGGTATCCATCAACTTGCTAAGCTCATCGTTGGTGACAATGCGCTCAGGTAAGTAATGTCCTGTGCCCAGGATCCGTGTTTTCATTCTATACAACCTTTATCAGGCGAAGGTGAATGCTGGATTTAAACGTCCAAGTTACGAACGTGGATTGCATTCTTTTCAATAAAGTCTCGGCGAGGCTCAACTTGATCTCCCATGAGAACTGTAAAGATTTCATCGGCCGCTACAGCATCGTCTACATGAACCTGCAGAAGTGTTCTGTTCTCTGGGTTCATCGTTGTTTCCCAAAGTTGTTCTGGGTTCATTTCACCCAGACCCTTGTAGCGCTGAATAGAGAGACCCTTGCGGGCTGCATTTTCAATGGTATCAATACACATTGCAATGCTTCCACTTACCGGCTCATCGTTTCCAACGGTCACGTTAAATGGACCTTCACCCAGTGATTGAAATTTATCTGCCAATTCTCGCAACTTTAAGAACTCATCGCGTTCAAGGTAGTATGTGTCAAATCGAGACTCGCGCGGAGACCCTTTATGACGGGTTGTAAATTTCCAATAATGGCTGTGGTGCTCTTGGTCATCTTCAACATCAAGTGTGACGGGCAACGCTTCTTCATGGTTGATTCTTAAATATGCTTCTACATTTTCCAAGGCTTTTTCTGAACCATCGCCCCGAATAGTTTCAACTGAAAAATCAGTAGTCATTAAGAGCCCATCCAGAACGCGAGCATCGTAACGCTTATCAGCCATCTTCAGCATTTCTTTATACTGAAGCATCGCAATACAAAGGTCTTTAAGCTCTTGGCCTTCGATGACTTTGTCACCATGACTGATAGATGATTTTTCAACACCTAGATCAACCAGATACTTTTGTAATTCGTCTTCATCTTTAAGGTAAGTTTCTTTTTTGTTTTTTCCAACCTTAAAGAGAGGTGGCTGAGCAATATACAAATAGCCTCGGCGAATCACCTCGGTCATGTGCCGGTAGAAGAATGTCAATAAAAGAGTCCGAATATGGGACCCATCAACGTCGGCATCCGTCATGATAATGATTTTTTGATAGCGTGTTTTATTCGCATCAAAATCTTCAGAGCCAATTCCAGTACCCAAGGCAGTGATAAGCGTTAAAATAGCATCTGAGCTAAGCATGCGGTCAAAGCGCGCTTTTTCTACATTGAGGATTTTACCACGCAAGGGCAAAATAGCCTGGTTTTTACGAGACCGTGCCTGCTTCGCTGAGCCACCCGCAGAGTCGCCCTCCACGATGTACAATTCGCACAAAGCCGGATCGCGTTCCTGACAATCAGCAAGTTTACCTGGCATGCTTGCCGTATCGAGAGCACCTTTTCGTCGGGTTAAATCCCGCGCTTTTCGAGCCGCTTCTCTGGCCCGGCTTGCCTCAATGGCTTTACTTAAAATGCCTTTTGCAAATTGTGGGTTTTCTTCAAGGAATGCATCAAGCTGGGTTCCAACCGCTTGCTCTACAACACTCTTCACTTCAGAACTAACGAGCTTGTCTTTAGTCTGAGAGCTAAATTTTGGATCGGGGATTTTTACCGATAAAACTGCAACCAAGCCTTCACGCATATCATCGCCAGTTAAGCTGACTTTGCCTTTAAGCATGTCGTTGCGTGTTGCGTAGCTATTAAGTGTTCTTGTTAAAGCAGAGCGAAAACCGGAAAGGTGAGTACCGCCATCTCGGTTTGGAATGTTGTTTGTATAAACAAACATCTGCTCAGAATAAGAATCATTCCATTGGCAGGCCAGCTCAACACTCATGCCTTCGCCCATATCTGTTTCAAAATAGAATGGGAGCTTGCTTAAGGAAGCTTTATTTCGGTTCAAGTGTTCAACAAAAGATGCGATGCCGCCTTCGTAATTGAAAAGTTGCTTCTTATCGGTCTTTTCATCGACGAGATTAATTTTCACGCCTTTGTTTAGAAAGGCAAGTTCGCGAAGACGGTTACTGAGAATATCAAATGAGAACTCAGTGATAGCAAAAATTTCAGAATCGGGCTTAAACGTAATGGAGGTTCCGGTTCGTTCGGTTTCTCCAATTACATCGAGAGTTGTTGTTGGATCGCCGCGTCGATATTCTTGCCGGTGAACTTTACCGTCTCGGCAAACTTCTAAAAGCAAATGTTCACTCAATGCATTTACAACACTGACCCCAACACCATGCAAACCACCAGAAACTTTATAGGTGTTCGCATCAAATTTACCGCCCGCGTGCAAAACCGTCATAATAACTTCGGCAGCAGACTTTCCTTCGGTGGCATGCATGCCAACTGGAATGCCTCGGCCGTCATCAACAATTGTTACACTGTCGTCAGTATGAATTGTGACATCAATGCGAGAACAATGACCGGCCAATGCTTCATCGATTGAGTTATCGACTACTTCAAAAACACAGTGATGAAGTCCAGACCCGTCGTCTGTGTCACCCACGTACATACCGGGACGTTTTCGAACTGCTTCAAGGCCCTTAAGAACCTTAATTTGATCCGCACCATAACTTTGTTCTGCTGAATCCTGCTGAGAGACTTCCAACGCAATACTCCAAGTCAAACCGACTTAAATCAGACGGTCATTGTTTGCTTCATGGCTTTAATTTCAGGGTCTGCAAAAGGAGTCCCTTGGCCATGCATCTCAAAAGCTTTCAGGATGATTGTGCGCCCTTGTAAAGCCTCTAGATCAAGTGGACTGCGAATAGCACAGAGTCAGGTTCGATTACCAGCTTAAAAACGTCTATTTTAGCGCCTTAAGTTACTAATATCAGTAGGTTTTTTATCGGTCTTGAATGGGTTTTAACCTTGGGGCTTAATCTGACCATTTTTAATGGTCAAAACCTGCGTTTCTTCGTTGATTGGCAGGCTGGCAGCCCCCGTGGAACTGACCCAAACTTGGCCCGCGACGTTATCAATAACGTCGAACAATAAACGGGTTCGCTCGGTATCCAGCTCGCTTGAAACATCATCCAACAAAAGAATCGGAGCACAGCCAAGCCGCTCTTTAAGTCGAATTACTTCAGCGAGTTTAAGGGCTAAAACCAGAGCCCGTTGCTGGCCTTGAGAAGCAAATTGCCGCGCGTCCTTGCCATCGACTTCCATGAGTAAATCAGCTCGGTGGGGTCCAGCATTGGTCCGTCTGGTTCGAATATCGCGCTCTCGGTTTTGCAATAAAATTTGATGAAAGGCTGCTTTAAAATCATCACCTCGAGCATCATCGGCGCCAGAAACTCCACTTTTC
>MDSW01190487.1_pt1 | contig 12730 bp, 15 predicted proteins | sample 811171 | NCBI WGS metagenome assembly MDSW01 (sample SAMN05326641, study PRJNA326480) | marine metagenome | isolation source: seawater | place: Atlantic Ocean: North West | collected 2012 | reverse complement strand
TAATCAGTTTTTGGTCAACCCGACCCAAGCCGGTCTCTTGAACCGCCATTTGCGCCAGTTTCTCAACATGCTGATGACACTCGCGACGAACTTCATCAATGATTCGATAACGGGCCTGGAGGCCCATCATAGAATACGCGACGAAAGCTTCCTGAGCCGCCTTAACTGCTGAATCGACATCGGCGAACACACCACGTCCTAACCCTCCTCTGGAGCGCTGGCCATAGCCCGCCGGCGCCACACGTGTGGGCGCCTCTCGCTTTTTAGTTGGACCACAGCCGTAAGGTGGGTTCACCTGTGCGGGTCGCAACCGAGGGTTAGGGTTTTCAGGAGCCGAACGCTCTCCCGTTTGCAGGCGTGAAACCACGCGATCAACAATCGAGGCTATTTTGTCTTCAGACATATATGACATGGCACAGTCTCAATTCACGACAAGTGAATCAGGAATCACTGGATTTAGAGTAAGCCAAGTCGCCACCGTCTTCGACGAGGTCAACAATGGCCATAACAGTAGCGTCCACGGGACGGTCTTTGGTAACAGTTGTCTGGCGAGCAGATGACCCGGATGCGTACATCACTAAATCACCGGCACCAGCACCCACTGCATCCACCGCCACGACAAAGGAATCACGGCCTGCACCCTTAGGGTCAGCGTGTTCGAGCAGAAGAAACTTCAGTCCTTCCAACTCTTCCTCTTTCCGCGTGGCAACTACGCTGCCTATCACTCGAGCTAAATGCACGAGTTACTCTCCCTTGCGACCAAGTGGCAATACGCTGTCTGTGTTCTCATGTGGACGTGGAATCACGTGAACACTGATCAACTCACCAACACGCTCAGCCGCGCGTGCGCCTGCGTCAGTTGCTGCTTTAACCGCTGCAACATCGCCACGAACGATTGTTGTTACGAATCCGCCGCCAATTTTCTGGTGGTCTACGAGCTCAACACGAGCCGCCTTTACCATGGCGTCAGAAGCTTCAACCATTCCAACAAATCCTCTGGTTTCAATCATTCCAAGTGCATCTGCCATTGTATTTTCCTTCTCTTTTGAAGCCCTTTTAGATTGGCTTCGTTTCAATTGGTTTTAATTCTACCTAATGCAGAATTATCGTTTGGGTAGAGGTTTACCGGTTACTCCCTCGAGTGCCGCAATCGCCGCTTCGGCAGCGCAATCAATCTCAGCTTCTGTGCCCGACATGTAAAGACGTCCAAAAGCACCAAAACTCTGGCATTCCAAAAGCTGAACATTGGCGGCTTTTTCTGCCTCATTGGCCGCAAGCGCGATATAAGCAGCCGGCTCCGATTCTAAAATGAGCAAAGACTCACCGGGTGTAATCATAGAACCGTAACGAATCTTATTCACACACTGAGCATGGTCGGGCTCAATCGAACGAATGATTTCGTGGGTAACGATACGCGGCTTTAAACGCTCGCCTTCATCAATATGCAGTTCATTCAGGATAGCTTCACCTGCAGTGATAACTTCACCCTTGTCATGGCTATGCAGCATAACCATTCCGAAGGCGCGCTCCACAACGATGGTCGCAGGGTGAACTCTTGTTTCCTTCAGTGCACGGTCGAGCAATTTGTGAATCGCCATACCGGGTGCAATCTCGATAAATAGAGATGCCTCGTAAGGAACCGGCCAGAACCCACGGCATGTCGAACAGACATGAGCCGTTAGTTGAGGCTGAAGAGAGTCAATAAAGCTATACGTTCTCAGTGCTACCATTGCTTATCCACACAGTTATTCTTTCGGCCATGAAGCGGATCCGAAATCACTTATTTCCTAAAAAATCCAGTTGGCTCCTATAGCTGATGGGCAAGAGCTAAACAACCCATAGAAAGGTGACGATTTGCCAATAAATACGAAAGAAATCAATAAATGATAGATGCAGTGCGCCATACGCACGGCTGCACCAAGGCAATAACGTAGCAATCAGGTCAAACTTTAACCCTGTCTAAAAACGCATCGACAAGGTCATACCCGGCAAAGCTGTCTCGTCGAAAGCGGCTGCGTGAACCGTTGGCAGCAAACTGACCTCTTTTCGGTGCATCCACGGTACGAGTGTCCCAACCGCCGCCCCAAGCGCAAGTCCCCCTATAATATCTGTGTAAAAATGCATCCCCGCAGCCACTCTGGCATATCCGGTAAAAAGAGCAGCCACCCCACCACCGGCGTAAACAGCCCAGCGCCATGGTGAATCCGGGTGCCGTAATCCAAAGGTCATGGCGTAGGAGGTCGCCACTGCGGCCGCCACCGAAGTATGGCCAGAGGGAAAGCTCAACTGATGCTCGGAAGCTCCAAACCGATTGGGCATGTCGGGATTGTACTGCGTTGGCCGCGGCCGACGAACCGCATACTTCAAGGTGCTCGTCAGTAATGTGGTTAATAGGCCCGCCTCCGTAACCACCAGTAGATCCGTGCCCCAGTCCGCCCAAGGTCGTGTCGTATCGGCATTGAAACTATCAAAAAGCCCCAAAACTAAAGGGAAGGCATACACGACGCCTATACCGACGTTGCTCAAATCTCTCCATGTTTCAGAATTATTGCCCACCACAGTGGCATCCAATGCATTCAAGTTACTGGAATCGCAGTAACCACCCTCGGCCACCAATCGGCAGGCAGGAGTCGTAACCAGTGTCGACTTGACCACACCATCCATCACTATCAAAACCGCCGCGCTGAGCCCTGTCAGAACGCCATCTGTCACTGGGTCAATTTCGTAAGGCGTTGCGCCGGAGTCGGCCACTGCGGGAGACACTGCTAAAAGAGCGGCCAAATACAAAGACATCATTCCGAGAACTCCTTAAACATTACAATCGATTCCTGGGCATTACTGCCGGTTAACCCGTTGCCACCCGCGCCCAGGTAGTTTATGCCTGCGCTCTAACTAACGTCTTATAACAGTAATGGGGATCCTATGAACCGCCTGAAGAAAAACTTCGTTATTTCATACCTTCCAATGCTCTGTCTGCTAGCAGCATGCGCTACCACCAAACCAACCGGCCCGGTGCCCGAGGTTGAACTCTATGGTGATGAACGTCCCACCCAAGACGTCTCGTTAACCAAAGTGGCCACATCGTACGGCTGGGAACTACAAAATCCAACGGCCGCAGGTGCTACCGTCAAATCGATTCAGTGGGACTTCAAAATGGGTGAACACACCCAACAAGGTGAAATTACCGATGCGGGTACAATCGCAGCCGGTGGCACAACAACCGGCAAGCTTGAAGTCACAGCGCCACTGGCACCCCAAGAAAATTCAGGCGGCACACCTACGGTTGTTAAGTATCGCATGAAAGCGAACTACGTGATCGAGAGCGCCGCGGGAAGCGAAGAAATGTCACTAAGTTGGGTCGGTGAGTTTTTGGCCCCAAGACAGCCTGGCGTAAGTGCCATGGCGGGAGCCGGACGTTACTCGTCAGGCACTTGGGAACTCTCAGTCAACATCGACCTAACCAACCCCAACTCATTCGCCATGAACATTGAGGATTTCTCCTACCAACTTTTTCTCGATGATAATGAGCTTGAAGGCGGGAATTTACTCACAGACCGTAAAATCGCTGGTGGCGCGACCATGCAATTTGATGTGGGCCGCAACCTAAAGAAGGCAACCCACAAAGACATCCTCGACCAAATGCGTGGTCGACCTAAGATTCCATTTCGACTGGATGCACTGTTAACAATCCAAGGCGAGAAGCTTACCATTCCGGTGTACGGCAACTTGGAATTTAACTGATTGCCAATGACATGACGCACGAATGCCGACTCATCTCAGTTGAGGTGAGTCGGCTTCGTTCGGTCTACGAGTGGATCCTAATTTAGGATTTAAGACTCAGAGTTATCCGGTTCACCCGGACTCCCCTCAAGCTTTTCGAAATAATCGGTTGTACTGGGCACCTTACGTAACTCAGTCCGCGCGATTCTCCACGCCTGTTGAATAAGCCAAGATATTGAACGGTCTTGGCGCTCCGCTTCCCCCTGAATGTCTTGCAGCATGTCAGAAGGAAAATACAAAGCCTGCCGCTTCGATTTTCCGTCTCCCACGCTTTACCCCTGTGCCGTATCTGGCTCGCTGTCGCCCATGACGTCATTTACCGAAGGAAACTTTTTAATTTCTCCTCGGGCCACTCTCCATGCTTGTTGGACTATCCATGAGAGAGAACGGTCTTGGCGGTTAGCCTCAGACTGAATCTCTTGCAACATGGCCTCAGGAAAATACAAACTCTGCTTGCGCTTATCGCTCATAAGATTGGCTCCATCTGTTACCTGTTCAACCACAGGAACTTACACAGCAAGTTTAGGCAAGGCCCGAGGTGGGGTCAAGCAAGTGGCAATCAAAGTGTCAAACGTTTTGCACAAGGAGAAAAGATAAAACGGCGATGCTGAAAATCGAGACCGCTTCTATCGAGTCAACACAAGCAGCGGCCCAAAAGGTGCTAGGAAGCACAGAAGGCTAGATAAAGCTTAATACTGCATTCAGGACAATCACCATGCCGATCAAACCTACGCCCAGCCCTTGCCGAACGCGGGCCCGCGTATGAGGATCAACGATCTCATATCGCTCAAATAAATTATCGAGAAACTGCGCTCCGGGCGCCGTGTCCTGCTTATCCTGTAAAATAGTCTCCATGTGCGAGATAGTTGCACATTGTCCTACATCCACCAAAAAAACTGCCAGCCTTATTGCTTAAGCAATGCTGCGAAAGGATTGTTCTTGAATTCGCGCTTGGGTGCGGACCGAGATTGACCTGATCGCCCCTTTTTCTGATTAGGCTTACCGCGGTTTTCTGTCCGTTTTGCCCCGCCCTTGGCGTCCCGACCGGCTTCAACATCTGCATCGGATCGTGCCGAGAGAGAAATACGACGACGCTCTAAATCCACGTCCATCACCCGAACCCGAATTTTATGTCCCGGGCGAACAACCTCAAGGGGATCAGAGACAAAGCGGTCAGCCAACTGCGATACGTGAACCAAGCCATCCTGGTGAACACCAACGTCAACAAACGCGCCGAAAGCAGTAACGTTGGTGACAACACCCTCAAGCCACATGCCAATCTTTAAATCTTCAACCTCGTGCACATCATCTCGGAAAGCCGGCGCCTCAAAAGTATCGCGGGGATCCCTTCCCGGCTTCTTCAATTCGTCGAGCATGTCTTTGAGCGTAATTTCACCGACTGTTTCAGTGATGTATTTGGACAAGTCAAGCTTAGCCAAAACCGCTTCATTGCCCACCAGCTCCTTAAGCTCTACTCCCAATTCAGTAGCCCACTGAGCCACCAAGGGATAACGCTCTGGGTGGACAGCCGAGGAATCCAGTGGATTAACGCCGTCGGGAATCCGAAGAAAACCCGCCGCTTGCTCAAACGCCTTGGGGCCTAGACCCGGCACACTGGCTAAGTCTTCGCGCTTGGAAAACGGGCCATTGGCACTGCGATACTCCACAATCTTTTTAGCCAATGAAGGTCCGATACCTGCCACATAACCAAGCAACGATGGGCTTGCAGTATTTAGGTGAACACCGACCTTGTTCACGCAACTTTCGACCACGCTTGTGAGCTTGCGAGTTAAGAGCGGCTGATAAACGTCGTGCTGGTACTGACCCACGCCAATAGATTTAGGTTCAATCTTCACCAACTCTGCCAATGGGTCCTGCAAACGGCGTCCAATTGAAATCGCACCGCGAATCGTTAAGTCGAGTTCCGGAAATTCTTCACGAGCAACCGGTGAAGCTGAATAGATGCTTGCACCCGCCTCATTCACAGACACGACAGCAACAGACTTCTTCTTGGCCTGCTTAAGAACTTTCTTAACAAAGGTTTCGGTTTCGCGACCACCCGTACCGTTGCCCACGGCAATGGCAGCTGGCTGATGCTTTTCAATCAAACCGGCCAATATATTTTCTGCTTCCAACGCATCGCGCTGGCCACGAGAAATAAAGATGGTAACGGTTTCCAGATAACGACCGGTTGAATCCAGAACGACACATTTACTGCCCGTTCTGAGACCCGGGTCGATGCCAATCACACTTCGCGCACCGAATGGAGCAGAGAGCAGTAAATCCCGCATATTGGATGCAAAAATCTCAACCGCTGCGCGGTCTGATTTCATCTTGACCTCGGCTCGAATGTCGGTTTCCAGCGAAGGAGCCAAGAGACGCGCATATGCATCGTCAACCGCCTGAGTGAGCTGAACCGTAAACGACGAACCCTGTACCCGGTCCATCATGCCAAACATTTGGCCTTTGATTGGTTCTGCATCCAAATCAACTGTCACCCGCAATGCACCTTCTCGCTCACCGCGACGAATGGCCAAAAATCGATGTGAAGGTATATCGGAAACAGGCTCACTGAACGTATAGTATTGCTCAAACCGGCTGCGCTTCTCTTTAAAATCGTCCGTTACCGTGCTGGTCAATTGGCCTTGATTCATCAGCGCATCGCGAACCAATTGCCGAACCTCTGCCTTTTCAGAGATGCCTTCCGCCACGATATCGCGGGCGCCCTTTAAAGCTGCCTCAATATCCGCGACTTCTTTTTCTGCATTCACAAAGAGAGCAGCGGCTTCTTCGGGGCTACCCTCAAGCGGCTGTTGCAAAATAAGATCTGCCAATGGCTGGAGTCCACGCTCTCTCGCAATGGTTGCACGGGTACGGCGTTTGGGTTTGTAGGGAAGATAAATGTCCTCCAACTTGCTCTTGGTGTCGCAAGCTAGAATGGTTTTCTCAAGCGCATCGGTCAGTTTCCCCTGCTCCTTGATAGAGCTAAGAACCGTCGCTCGGCGGTCTTCCAGATCAACGATGTACTGATTGCGTTCCTGAATTGCCTCAACCTTAACCTCGTCCAGACCACCCGTCGCTTCTTTTCTGTATCGAGCGATAAAGGGAATGGTGTTGCCATCGGCCAAAAGCTTTAGAACAGCTGCTACACCCAAAGGGGGTAAATTCATTTCAGCCGCAATAATAGGACCAGTTTCGATGCGAGCGGTTTTCTTTTGAGACATGAATACCTTCGTAGGCGATTTCTTAGCGCCCGTTGTTAGAGGTTCTACGTTTTTAAATTACTCGTCGAGCTTGCGGTAGATTGTTCGGCTTGCAATTCCCAAGAGCCTCGCCGCCAGTTTCTTGTCCCCGCCCGTTCGTTCCAGTGTGCCGCGTATAATACGGCGTTCAACTTCATCCAAGGGTGTTCCGTAAGGAATATAAAATCCTTCACTCTCAGACGTGCGCTGCTCCGATACAGCTTCTCGAATCACCATCGGCAAATCTTCAAGACCCACCACATCGGCTTTGCTCAAAACCACCGCTCTTTCAATGGAGTTCTCGAGTTCACGTACATTTCCCGGCCAACTGTAGCCATCAAGTGCACGCATGGCGCCTTCTGCAAAACCGCGCATCGACTTATCGTTCTTGACTGAAAAACTCTTTAGAAAATGCTGCGCTAAGACCGGGACATCTCCCTGTCGTAAGCGCAAAGGCGGTACTTCGATTTCGATAACATTCAACCGGTAATAGAGATCTTCCCGAAAATCCCCAACATCCACCGCTTCCTTCAACTGGCGGTTGGTTGCCGCAACAACCCTCACGTCCACCGGTATGACAGCTTGTCCGCCCAAGCGCTCTATCTCGCCTTCTTGGAGTGCCCGCAAAAGACGGACTTGGACCGCGGATGATGTCTCACCAATCTCGTCCAAAAAGAGGGTTCCACCATTGGCCCGTTCGAAACGGCCTTCACGTCGTTCCGTAGCACCCGTAAATGCCCCTTTTTCGTGGCCAAACAATTCACTTTCCAGCAAGGCTTCCGGCAAGGCAGCACAATTTACTGCCACAAACGGGCCATCGCTGCGGTCGCTGGCTTGGTGGATGTGCCGTGCCAGTAGCTCTTTGCCCGTACCGCTTTCCCCTGTAACCATAATGGTAGCTTGAGATGGAGCCGCTTGCCCCGCAATGTCGAGCGTAGCTTGAATGGCATTGGACTGCCCAACCACCATTCCAGGGGTCGTAACATCGATGGATTCGCGTAAGACCTTGTTTTCAAGCACCAAAGCGCGCCGCTCCAGCGCTCGTTGAACCGACTTCACAACAATCGCACGCTTCAGGGGTTTGCTGATGAAATCGTAGGCGCCCTCACGCATGCACTCCACCGCATTATCCACCGTTCCAAAGGCAGTCATCATGATCATTTCCGTGGACGGACTGATGGCCTTAATCGCTCTAAGTAACTCGATGCCACTCATCTTCGGCATCATGATATCCGATAAGACCAAATCGACTCGCTCCGTGGACCTAACGTGCTCAAGGGCCTCCACACCGCTATCAGTTGTGGTCACGCGGTAATTCTCACGCTCAAATATTTTCTGAAGCGACTGGAGAATTCCTCGCTCGTCGTCGACAACCAGGATATGGGCTTGTTCTTGCATTGTTGGGCATCTAACGTCACCTTGAGGTACACTGCAACCATAATTGGAAGGGTTCATGTCACTACTTCGCGGACAACCCGCCATTGAGGCGGCTCAACGGATCATGGAAGAAGCGGATCCGTTTGTCTGCGTTGAGGTAGACCCGGAGGCCTTGGACGGCGAGACCATCACCGTGCTTTGCGTTGGACACAGCAGAGACACGGCCTTGATCGATGCCCGGCAGACCCCCGGTTTGGGCGAAGCATTGGCCAGCAAGCACCTACTGGGAGCATACCAGGCAAAGGCCACTCACAGAGCCCTGGTCCGTACTTTCGGCATTGGTCCCGAACGCTGGGCGTGCGCCATGCTGGTTGAGCAATTGATTTCGGGCGGACGCCGAGCAGAGCTCGAGCTAAGTGCCTTGTCCGAACGTTACCTTGGTAAAGCCTTGCCAGAAGCCTCAGAGGGTCTGGCCGCAATTCGTCAACGAACTAGAGGACTTGCAGAATTACTTCAAAAACAAATCGAGATAATCAATAACGAAAACTTGAGAATGGTTTCTAAAATCGAAGCACAAGCTGTTGCCGCCATTGCGGAAATGGAAGAGGCCGGCATGCCTTTGGATGTAGCCCGGTGGAGAAACCTCACCGAGGCCGCGGAGCAAGAACTGGAAGACTTGGACCGTAAACTCCAACATTTCTTGCTTCAGAAAGCCCCAAAGGACCTTTTTGGAGCCGCCAGCATCAATCTAGATAGCCATGCGGAGCTCAAAAAGGCCCTACTTTCCCTTGGAATCCAAGTTCCCAACACCCGCCGAGACACGCTCCGGAAACTCAAGGCACCGCTCGGCCCTTGGCTAACTCGACGCAGCGAGCTTACGAAAGTAGTTTCCGCTTACGGCAATTCCTTTTTAAAATACGCCAAAGAAGACAATCGAATTCATCCAAGTTTTGAACAAATCGGTGCCAGCACAGGGCGCATGGCCTGTCACTCCCCCAACCTTCAAGCTATCCCTAAGGACTCAGAGCATCGAAACTGTTTTCATACGCAAAAAGGCCGAAGCCTTATCGTTGCCGATTACGCCACCTGCGAACTTCGTATTCTTGCCGAAATGAGTGGCGACCCGGTGTTTCGCGAAGCATTCTCTCGAGGCGATGACCTGCATTCTACGGTGGCCAGTAGCCTTTTTGGACAACCCGTGAGTAAAACTCAAAATCCGGATCTGCGCCATCGCGCTAAAGCCGTAAATTTTGGCTTGGTCTACGGAATGGGCGCTGGTGGCCTGGGCAAATCACTGGGGGTCCCACCGGATCAAGCCCGAGAACTTCTCGAGCAATACTTCCGTACCTTCCCGAAAATTAGGGATTTTCTCAACTTGCAGGTCGAAGAATCGTTGCGTCGAGGTTTCGCTCAAACCCTTTCCGGACGCAAGCTTTACCTGGACTATGACCCCCAAGATTCCAGCGCGAAAGCACAAGCGGAACGCATTGCCAAAAACATGCCCATTCAGGGAACGAGTGCGGATATAACCAAGCTGGCACTTTCCCTTATTTGGCGGAAAACACGTTTTATCCCGGACACTTACATTGTAAACACGGTCCATGATGAAATTGTGGTGGAATGCGATACGACCGAGAGCGAGGAAGTCGCCCAGACCGTTCGCCAGGAAATGCTGAACGCGGGCGCCGCCCTACTTAAGGAAGTACCCATGGAAGTAGATGTGGAAATAGGCTCCATCTGGGCTAAATAGGCGATGCTGCTATAAAAAACTGGGTTGACGTGGCGAGTTAGGCTATGTTAATCGCTGCCTTCGAATTTAGGAGACTTAAGATGGCACGTGTTACGGTAGAAGACTGTTTGAATCATATTGATAATCGATTTGCTTTGGTGATTCTGGCAGCGCAACGCTCTCGCCAGCTTCTCAAGGGCGCAAAACCAACGGTTGAAGCCACTAAGAACAAAGCAGCTGTTTTGTCTCTACGTGAAATCGCCGCGGGTCACGTTTACTCCGATTCTGACTTGATCGATGTTCTCAGCCAGGACATGAAAAACAATACTTAAGCTGCTCTCATCTTTTCCGACAAGCCCAAGCGATAGTAATCTCTGACTCGGCGCCTCATTGCGTCCAGTTCGTGCCTGCGGCTAAATTCCTGTCCCAACCGATAGCAAAATCTCTCCGCCGCCTTAGAAGCAGCATGGTACATTTGCCATTGCTCCTCAGGTAAATCGTTCCTCAACTCATACCGCTTAAACAGAACGCGATGGAGAGCTGACGCCGCCTCATCCATGGACGCACCCTGCTCAACCAGCAGCGTCCAACCCCGGACAAATTTATCGACCTCTGCCTGTAGCTCCAGCTCGAGATGCGTCACAGGTCTCCCAAGCTGTGCTCGCCAAACCAAGAAGATAAAGTGGCTTACGCCTTCTGCCGCAATCCAAAAATTCTCTAGGTTGCCCACATGCAGGGAACGCCTGGGATCATCTGCTTCAAGCCCGCTAATGATTTCCGGCTCAATGAAGAGCGCGAGTTCCATGCCTTCATCATTCTCCGAAACAAAAAATTGTTCAGGTAAACCTTTGACGTGCCCAGGTATCGAGTCGCGAACCTCAGGCTGGACCAGGAAATCACGTACATCGAGCTGCCGGTCCAGAGCGTAAATATCCTCGAAAGACATCTGCAAATAAGAGAGAATGTCGTCGTTACTGCTCATATTCACCTGTTGGGTCAAAGGCCGTTAGCAAACCCTTCTCGATCAGCTGTTGGTAAAGTCTTGGATCGCGGGTGGTCACCCACTTTTCATAAAGCTTGAGAAGCTCTGCATCTTCACTTTTGGATTCTCTTGATACACCCGAGACAAAGTTCAGAACGTTCACCAACGCGGGAAATGAATCGGCCAACTCCTTGTATATTTCACTGAAGGTGCTGCCCCGCGCATATCCGGAAACCAGATTACCCAAACTTGAATAAGCGTGCCCGCCCATGGTGATGTAATAATCAACATCCACCACAGACTTCTGAATCGATTCTACGAAAAACCCAGCAGTGTAGAGAGCACCGTCTCCTAGGTCTTTAAGGATTGAAATACGGTCAACCGCATCCGCCTCTAACGCTCGCTTGTAGATAAGGGCCAAAGGTTCATCACCCAAAGCCTGCCCATCGCCAGGATTTGAATAGTCACAAAGAAGATTAACAAGATAGTATTCCACCATCTCCTGCAACTCGATTCCGAGTTCGTTACGTGCATCCGTAACTTGCTCTCGAAAAAAGCCCTCCAAGTCGGAGCTCATAATCAAGCCACCCGCTTCGCTCATGCAAATACCTCCCTACAGAGGATTCATCTTGAATCCCCTCTTAAGCTCAGGTTTCGGCAAACGTAGTTTCGGGACTGAATGTCCGAAGACCAGTCTTATTATAACTCTATCGGACATCGTCGAATTGACAAAGAATCTTGAGAAAAACCAAAAAAGGACGCCTACATGTCAGGTGAGGTCATCTATTCGAGCACATACAAAAACGAGAGTGTACCTTGGTACCGGGCAATAATAGAGCCGTTTAATTCCGCCCCCACCGCAACCGACCAATTTAAGTCGATGTGATAGCGCAGTGCCACGCCAGCATCCAAACCAGGTAAAAAACGCAACTCGTCCCCGTCTTCAAAGAATAAGAGAAAGAGCCCCAGCTTCAGCTCTGGCACAACCGCGAACACATCAAGAGCCATGGTCAGCCCTACATCAAAAGTGCCCGCTGGTACCTTTTCAAAAAACGCGGCACCGACTCCAGTATCCAGATGAAGCCAATCCAGTAATCCCACGCGAAGGTGGGCCTCAGGTTGCCCTAGCAAAGTCGGAACCGAAGAGGAGCTGTCGTCATTGGGTAGCCCAATAGCCCCAACCCCAAGTTGGCCCCCCACGGCCAGGTCACCGAAATCAGCATAAGCATTCGGTGCAAAAAACACGAAGGCTAGAAAAACAGTAACGCGATAATGCATGGACCCATGTTAAAACAAAAAGGCCGCCAAAACGAGGTTTCAGCGGCCTTCTTCGTATAAGTCATGAAAGAGTTCTTAGGCTGAAACAGCAACCGGTTCTGCGCTTGCCGCCTCTTCTTCAGCCTGCTTGGTTGCTTCAAATGCTTGACGCACTTCCGCCACCACCTGGCTCAAGACCTGCTTAGCATTGTCTGAGAGAGCAGGATGTTCTGTGACAAGGGTCTCGAATCGCTCACCTAAGAGAAGCGCTTTGCGAAGGTCTTCGCTACCGCCAGCTTCTTTCGGTGCACGAGGCTTCCCACGAAACGCATCGGGATCAATTTCACGAAATCGCTTCACAAC
>MDSW01152122.1_pt1 | contig 12731 bp, 11 predicted proteins | sample 811171 | NCBI WGS metagenome assembly MDSW01 (sample SAMN05326641, study PRJNA326480) | marine metagenome | isolation source: seawater | place: Atlantic Ocean: North West | collected 2012 | reverse complement strand
GATCCAAAAGAAAATCATATTGATGCAATAAAAGTTTTTTCTCCTTTTTTAATATTTATTTTAATTTCTATGTTTATATCTCTAATTCCTCTCATTTCAGAAAATATGGTAGAATTATTCTCACTCGTACTAATTGTTATGGTTATGCTATCAGGCCTCCATATTTTTTCTGAATCAAATAATTTGGCGAATCACGATAAAAAGAATTCTGCATTAATTTTCACAATAGCTTTACCAATAGTCTTGTATGCAATAACAAGATTACTTTTTTTATTACATAATCCGGACATAGTAACTCGTGAACGCTGGGATCTTTCTTGGTCATTTATGGTTGATACAAACCGATTTGAAATAAATGCTTGGCCTATTCAACCAGATTTCCCTGAAGATATAAGATGGAAATTTTATATCGCTGCCATTATCAATTCAGTCCGAATAACTTTGGTTAGCATTGTACTATGTACAATTCTTGGAGTTATCATAGGAGTTACTAGATTATCAAATAATAAATTAGCATCTATTTTGGCAACAGTATATGTAGAGATATTCAGGAATCTCCCACTTGCTGTTTTGTTGTTTCTAGTTGCATTACAGCTTGGTGAATCGCTCCCTCTCTTTACCGATGAAGCAAATATCTCTGAATTGATGTATTACAGTAATCAGGGCATTTATATCCCTAATCCGCAGACTAATATGTTGATATTATCCATCTTATTAATTCTTGGGGTTTGGTCTTGGAATAAATATAAAGATTATAATGCTCAAAAAGATCCGAATTATCAATATTCTGACAATCCTCTACTTTGGCCCTTAGTACTTATTTTGTGTGTATTTTTAATCTTTTCAAATGCATCTCATCCAGATTATGTTAAGGATGATCCGCTAAATAGAATATTTCTCAATATTCCTGGTTCATGGGATATAATAGAAGGTAGCGGTTTCGAAATCACACCAGAATTTCTTGCCATGATAATTGGTCTTACATTATTCACTGCATCAGTTGTTGCCGAAATAGTAAGGGGTAGTATTCAGTCTCTACCTAGGGGGCAGATAGAAGCTTCAATATCTTTGGGACTTTCATCTTATCAAAGACTTAGACTAGTAATTTTGCCCCAAGCCCTAAGGAGTATGATACCATTACTCAACAGTCAATATATGAATGTATGGAAAAATTCTAGTTTAGCTATAATTGTAGCTTATAGTGATATATTTTATGTCATATTTGTGATGATGAATAATCTTGGTAAACTTATACCTTTATTCTTATTATTATTAGTAACTTATCAAGTAGGTAGTCTGCTAATATCTGGAATCATGAATTATTATAATTCAAGAGTTACGAAGGTGAAAATATGATTCCAGATGACAATAAAATAATGGAACAAATCTCAATAAAAAACGGGGATGAAGGTGATAATATGTCTCTACAGCGTTATGATTTCGAATTCTTCTGTAAAAAATTATTAAAATCAGAGAGGAGTTTTGCAGGTCGTTCACGATGGGACCAAAATTATGACAAAGACATACAATTATCAATCGCATGCCTTAGTTTTTCTCTAATATTTTCTATTTATATGATTTCTAATACAATTTCTTCTATAGAATTAGTAGGTGAAATTACTGAAACTGATAGATTATTATATTCACTTGGAGTCTCTGCTGCGTGGTTTTTAGTTGCATGGTTGATTTCAATATCGTTTATCAAAAGATCAAAGATAGTTTGGTTTGAATTGAACTTATCAAAAGTTAGTTTAGGGTCTAATGATCTCAAAATTCCAATCCCATGGATTGGTGGCACTGCTTTAATGGGAATCATATCATCCCTCATCCTCCTTTCCTTAATTCAGTGGACATTAGACTTAACATTAATTACTTCTAGGTGGGATATAATTTGGGCTAACCGTGCTTCAGTTCTAATAGGGCCAAATCTCACTGAGGCCATGACTCAAGATTATCTGGTTTCAGAAAACTGGAGATTGTGGCCGGTCTTCTTTTTGGCATGTACTATAATTGGATTATCATACGGCTCTTCAAACATTAAAGTACGATCCTTCATGCCCGCATTTGGTCTTGCAACTACTATTATTATCGCATTCGCTGGTAACTCCCATGAAGCAAATTATAATGTAGATAAAATAATATTTAGATTCATACTTGGATCATTACTTACTACAGCATGTTTCTTTGGGATGAGATTATACGCAAATAAGGTAGAAGAATATAAATTAAACAAAGCAAAGAGGAATATAGGGATATTGTCCATATCAACATTTTTCTTTACGATTTTTATACTAGATCCTCCAGAAATAATTGCAAATATTTCAAAGATAATATCAGATAACATTGCTTTTCTTGAGCCAGTATTTGAGCCTTTAACCCGAGAAGGCGTAAAACCTTCCCAATGGGGAGGGCTACTAATTAATTTGATGGTTGCAGCCGCAGGATGTGTATTAGGTTTTGTTATTGGAGTTATCTTGGCATTCTGGCGTCAGAGTAATTTACCAATATTAAAATGGCCAGGTATTGCAATCATAGAAATTGTAAGATCAGGTCCTTTGATTTGTTGGTTATATTTTGCTATGTATTTGTTGCCAGATATTGCAGATCCATTATTTACTAATCCTGAAGACTTTGATAATATTCTCAGAATGATGGCTATTTTCAGTATATTCGGTGGATGTTACATTGCTGAAGTAATTAGAGGAGGTTTACAGGCAGTTGATAAAGGTCAAAAAGAAGCCGCAGTGGCTCTAGGGTTGAGCCCTCTACAAATAAAACTCCAAGTTGAATTGCCTAATGCCGTTAGGACAACACTGCCTTCAATAGTAAGTGTATTTATTGGTTTATGGAAAGACACTACTCTTTTATTCATAATTGAAATAATAGATTTCTTCAGAATTTCTAAAACTATGGCAAATACCGACTTAAGATTTCTTGGTGATTTCCTAGAACCTGTATACTTCACCGCATTAGTTTTCTGGATTTTTGCTTTCTACTTATCACGTGTATCGATGGGAGTAGAAAAAGGTCTCGGATTAGTTAAAGAAGGAGGAGGAGATGCAACATGAATGAAACAAATGATGAAGAAATAATTATACAAGCCGAAGGAGTAAAAGTAAATTTTGGAGATTTTTGGGCTCTCAAAGGAATCGATATAGAAGTTCGCACGGGAGAAATCATAGTAATTTTAGGCCCATCCGGCTCAGGAAAATCAACATTTATACGTACATTGAATAGATTACAACCTCATAGTGGAGGAAAGATAATTTTAGATGGTATACCAATTGATGATGATACATCAATTAAAGATCTAAAATACATTCGTTCTGAAGTCGGCTTTGTTTTCCAACAATTTAATTTATTCCCACATTTGACTATTATGGAAAATATCACACTTGCGCCTATGAAAGTTAAGGGGATGTCCAAAACAAAAGCCGAAGAAAAGGCTATGGAACTTCTTGAAAGAGTAGGGATACCTGAGCAAGCATACAAATATCCTAGTGGATTATCCGGTGGTCAACAACAACGTGTTGCTATAGCCAGAGCTTTAGCCATGGATCCCAAAATAATGCTATTTGATGAACCAACATCAGCTTTAGATCCTGAGATGATAAAAGAAGTCCTTGATGTTATGATAGACTTAGCCAAGAGAGATATTACAATGATTGTTGTAACTCATGAGATGGGTTTCGCGAAAGAGGTTGCTGATAGAGTAATACTTTTTGATGAAGGTTTACTAATCGAAGAAAACACTCCTGACGTTTTCTTCGACAACCCTAAACATGATAGGACAAAATTATTTCTCGAACAAATCCTCTAAATATTATATTTTAATCCAATGAGCAACTCTATCATGTATTGTGCTTCTAAAGGTAAGCAATTTTAGTGAAGGCCCTCGTAAGTTTATTGTTACAGTCGAACCTCTTGTAAAATGAGTTTCTTCCCAGCCATCACTGACGACATAACCTCTATGCATATCACTAGTGAGTTTCGTCGATTTATCCGTCCATGACCAATATGAACCATCATCCAATCTTTCGCTTCTCGGTAGGTCTCTTGATACAAATAAATATTTTTTATTTACATCTTCTACGGGAAAAGTAAATCCTTCTATGTTTGCAACATGTCGGAACCATGCTCCTTGCCCTAGAAAGGTTGAGAATAAACATCCTGATGATTTTTGTACTATGTCTATTTCTTCATTACCCTGGTCTGCATCTCTTTCAATTCTATATTTGGAGGGTTGATATTGATGCGTATTAGCTACCAATAAATCATTAAGGGCTGGGTCTGAAATAATTATTTTACCACTTGGAGTTTCAATTTCTGCTTGTAATCGAGGTAAGACATTGATAATCGCCCTACCTTCAATTGCTTCTATTATATCTTCAGCGAAAAAATCTGGTTCACTACCCATATAAAATCCATATGAACCGTCACTATGTACTTCTCTAGGATGACTATTTACGCCCATTACTGGAGTCTTAGAATCAATTGAGTGAACTATTGATGTTAATGTGCCGTCGCCCCCTAATATTATGGCCAAATCCCTATCTAGAAAATCAGACCTACGAACAGTTTCTCTTACAATATAATCTACTCTTATTTGACGTTTAGATACCAATTTATCTAATATTTCTTTAATATCTTCAAGCGCCTTATCATGTATTTCTTCGAAATTTTTCTTATAAACAACTAAAATGTTCGTGGTCACTTCAGGCCCTCCAGTACACTATCCTGTCGGCATTCACATATAGCCGCAACGTACAAATATTTACTCTCTAACTTAATATTTCTACATAGACTCATCAACGATATCCCATTGGGCTGTTCATGAGAGTAGTATATTTGCTGTCACTGCTGATATTGTTCTCTATGATTTCAGGTTGTTTATCAGTTCCTTTGAATGAATCTTGCGATGGAGAGGATTGCTTCCCTCTTAATAATGAATCCTTCTCTGATATATTATCAAATAGTAACGCCTTTGATGTAATTCAATATTCAAATCTTTTCCCTCAAATAAAGGTTGAAGCAACTTTGGTATCTGAATATCAAGAACAGAGGGGAGAGATTTACTGGAATGTTGTTAAAGATGATCATGCTAAACTAAGTTCAGTTTCTTCAAGGCTAGTTTTAGGGGAAACAGTAGTAGTTGATACAGAATATGTCGAAGGGCAAAAATCAAATAATTATAGAGTAGGAAATGAGTGGTATGAAGGGCGTGATGAAATACCTGAATATTCTAATCCCTTCATTAAATTAGCACAATCTGCTACAGACAATCCAGATGGATTTTGGCCACCATTTGCTTTTGATACGACGCAATTAATTGATCTTGATTGGTCCATAACAGCAGATATTTCTTCAACACAACAGATTGCCAGCTCGTCTAATGAAACCCATTCAATATTTATTGAAACTATGGGAATTCCTCCAATTATCACTGGAATCGAAACATATTCCGGCGAAGATAAATTTATTTTACAAGTTACGACGGAAAATATCTCTTTATCTTTAAGAAATGATATCCAAAGGACTCCGGCCCCATTTATTCCAAATCCTTTTCCAAAAAACTCGTCTGAAAATATATCATATTGGTCAGGATTAATTTCAAATTCTTTGTCTCTTGAAATTAAGCCAGAACAGTTAGAGATTCATGGGTTAGTATCTGAAAATAACTACAGCTCTTCGGTTTCTGTAATGAGATTCGATAATCAAAATTTAAATCAAACATTATCTGATGGAACGTGGTGGGAATTTTATTGGATAGATTACCTAGGAGAGAATTTAGTTTCGAATGGAGATTTGTATACTGTGAGGACGAATACAACAGGAAATATTACCATAGGTATATTTGATTTATGGGCTAATTCATGGACTAATCAATCTTTTTGATGAATAAAAAATTTAATTTATTATTATTACACAGGTTTATGTGCACCTGTCTTTAGGTTTGAATGTGAGTTTTACTGCTAGTCACACAGTTGTTAAAAAAAACTTCTCTTTCTTTTTATTTTTAATTCTAATTTCTGCATCTCTTTCAGGCTGTACTTCAACAAATATATTAGATACTGATGGTGATGGCATAGAAGACTCGTTGGATAATTGTGTATTTTTGATTAATCCGAACCAAATTGATACTAATTCTGATGGCGAAGGCGATACCTGTGATGACGATGATGATGGTGATTTAACCCTAGATTTGGATGACAAATTCCCCTTAGATCCTACTGAAATATCAGATATGGATGACGATGGTATTGGAGATAATTATGATTCTGATAGAGATGGAGATGGAGTTGATAATACACAAGATTATTTTCCCAATGATTTTTTTGAACAAAAAGATACAGATTTAGATGGACTGGGAAATAATGCTGATGATGATGATGATGGCGATGGGTTGCTGGACATCGTAGATCCATTTGACTTAACGCCCTTCACATCACTAAACTCTTCTGGGCCTTTTAATGTTGGAACAACAGAATTGATTTTTAATTCTCCCAGAGGCCATGAAATTACTCTTCAATTATGGTATCCAACTGGAGACAAAGAAGGAGAATATACAATTTATGATGATGCATGGTATGGAAACGCATGGGAATCCGCAAAACCAGATTGCTCGGAATCAAGACCAGTAGTAGCATATAGTCACGGCTTTCCTAGTATAAGATGGGCTTCTGCTTACTACATGGAATATTTAGCCAGTCATGGCTTTTTCGCATTTGCACCTGATCATAGATTTAGTACATTACTAGATGTTCAATTAGAAAATTTTGCAGAAATGATGCTTTCTAGGCCGGTTGATATTATGGAATCTTTTGATTGGCTATCTTCTAAAAGTGAAGATATAGGATATCTAAATGGATGCGTAGAATACCGCAATGGATATGCTATGACTGGCCAATCTACTGGGGGATTTACTTCTTTAATGATTTCTGGTGCTGAAATATTGCTGTCAGATTTACAAGATGATTGCAAAAATCCACATTCTGGCGGAATTGATGAAATATATCCAGGTAGTTCTTGTGAGATGATAGAACTATGGCAAATTACAAATTCAAATTCTACTGTTATTAAAATACAGGATAGCAGGGCATGGGCTACGGTTTTATTAGCTCCGTGGAATGGTTCACTTTTGGATGATGGAATTACTTCTACTGATTCAAATATTCTCTTAATCGCTAGTGATATTGATGAAACAGTTTCATTATCTGAGGTAAATAATACACGAGATTTGTTAAGTGAAAATGTACTTCATTCTGCATTACTCATTGACGCTGGACATTATCACTATGCTCCGATAGGATGTGCTGTAAGGGGTTGTGTTGGCAATCTTTCTATTGATGAAGCAACTGATTTTACTAATACGACAATTCTTATCTTCTTAGCACAAATGATGCAATGGCCTGGTGCTAGTGATTATGAAATGCCCGAAAGGGAATTTGTAGAATGGCGCGTATGATGCTTACATTCAAACGCCCCATCTCTCAGGGTTTTATGTGAGTAATAGCCAACACCCACTTTTACGCTTATTATCTCATTTGAGGCGTCATAGGTTTACTGTATTATTGGCATCAATATGTTCAATATTGAATAAAATTTGGGACCTAGCACCTCCTCTTCTAATTGGTATAGCGATTGATGTTGTTGCGTTAAAAGAAGAATCATTTTTGGCAGAATGGTACCCAGATCCAAAAGATCAATTCTTACTTTTGACTGTAGTAACTGCAATAATATGGATACTAGAATCAATTTTTCAATACTTATATGATGTTCTATGGAGAAATTTAGCACAAACTGCACAACACGACCTAAGGATGGATGCCTACTCACATATTCAAAATCTTGAGATGCAATGGTTCTCTGAGCAAACTACTGGTGGCCTTATGGCTATTATGAATGATGATGTTAACCAATTGGAAAGATTTCTAGATCAAGGTGCTAATGATTTATTCCAAGTTGGCACAACAGTTTTTGTAGTTGGCGGAATTATGTTATTTTTAGCCCCTGAAGTAGCTATATGGGCAATTTTACCTGTTCCTATAATTGTAGGTGGATCTTTCCTTTTCCAAAGAAAAATAGGTGTTAGATACTCAAATGTGCGAAAAGAGGTAGCAGATTTAAACTCAATTTTGAATAATAATCTTCAAGGAATCACCACTATCAAATCTTTCACTGCCGAAGATAGAGAAATAGAAAGAGTATCAAAAGCTTCAAGTTCATATAGAGATGCAAATAGAGATGCAATAAAACTTTCAGCTTCTTTTGTTCCACTGATTAGAATGGCAATTTTATTTGCCTTCACCGCTAATATGCTAGTTGGTGGATGGTTAGCATTAGAAGGCGAACTTAGTATAGGGGCATATTCAATAATAGTATTCATCACACAACGCCTCTTGTGGCCATTAACTAGACTTGGGCAAACATTCGACTTGTATCAAAGGGCTATGGCTTCTACAACTAGGGTCTTAGATCTATTAGATACCAAAGTAGGAGTTGTAGAAGGCGATTTTACATTATCTAACATTTCTGGAAGTATTGATTTTAATAATCTTAATTTTACATATCCTGGCCGAGAAGTTGTTTTGGATGATTTTCAATTATCTATACCCGCCGGCTCCACAGTAGGTTTAGTTGGAGCCACAGGCTCAGGAAAAACCACTCTCATTAGATTGTTACTAAGGTTTCATGAATCACAGGAAGGAGATATTTCAATTGATAAATACAATATCAACGATGTAACGCTAAATTCACTAAGGAAATGTATCAGTTTAGTCAGTCAAAATACTACTTTATTCCCAGGGACAGTACGGGAGAATATTCTTTATGGTAATCCAAATGCTTCCGAAGAAGAAATTATAGAAGCTGCAAAAATAGGTGAAGCATTAGGATTTATTGAAGATTTACCAAATAAATGGAATACTAATATTGGAGAAGATGGCCATAAACTATCTGGAGGTCAGCGGCAAAGATTAGCCATAGCTAGGGCCATTCTGAAAGATGCACCTATACTAATTTTAGATGAAGCTACAAGCAATGTAGATAACGAGACTGAAGCAGCATTACAGCGATCGATAACAAAAATTTCTGAAAACAGGACTACTTTAATCATTGCACATCGTCTTTCAACGGTCCGCTCTGCAGATATTATAGCGGTACTAGAAAATGGAAAAGTATCTGAATCAGGAACGCACGATGATTTAATATCAAATAATGGGTTGTATTCAAGATTATGGGGCGTACAAACAGGTGAGAGATTAACTGAATAGAATGATGGAGAAGATTTAGTGGATAAAATTGAGAAAAATATGCCTAAACTTTCTGGTTTAGGAAAACTATTGGGAATGGAATTAGATAACTTCTCGAACGGTAAATGTATGGTCACTGCTGTAGTTTTAGAATCTCATCTTAATGCTGGAGGAGTTGCACATGGGGGGCTTCACGCCACAATGCTGGATACTGCACTAGGAGGGGCTTTAGTTTCAATGATAAAGAAACAAGAGTGGTGTGCTACTGCCCAATTGGATATTTCCTACATCAATCCAGCATATTTAGGGACAAGATTATTGGCAGAAGGAAATGTAATAAGACGCGGTAAAAATATCGCCCATTGTGAAGGAATTTTGAAAAACTCAGATGGAAAAATAATCGCTTCAGGGAAAGGGACCTGGGTAATTTGGAATAAAAAACCTGATAGCTTAATATAATTCAACTCGATTAAGGGCATAATTCATTAATCACTCCCTCTCTAGTGAATACATGGCTCGCTCCGATTCTATGATGTGGTTCATAGTTGGCTTTGCTCAATTAATAATTGCCAATGAGATAGAAAAAGGTTTTTTCAATCTGTTATTCAGTACAACTGGAGGAAGTTTTCTTGTGGTGGGTGTTTATGTGTTATTATTCATCGCCAAACATTCTGAAGAATTTTCCGATGCATATTCAAAATTTGAGAAAAGTGAACTCACAAGAGATGAAAATGGAAGTTTAACGATTAAGAATGGAGACTCATCAGTCAAGAAAGGAATAGGTATTGCAATTCCTGCCTCGTTAACATTCATATCTGCTATTGTATGGCTTGCTACGCTTTGAAGGAGGTGTATTCCATTGGATAAAAATCCACATGAGAGTATTGTGGATAAGGTAGTAAATAATCCAGCATATGAATTATTAGGAGGATATCAACTATTTCTTCGGAGAGTTACAATTCCAATAATACTGGTATTGATTCTATTACTTTCCTATACGCTATTCTCTAATCTTACAAACTCTGATAATGCTACAATTTTGGCCTTTGGTTTTACTGGTTTATTATTAGGGCCAGTTTTAAATCTCGATCGCCTTTTGGCGCAATGGCTAAAATAGTCTATTTCCCTATTTATTTTATGATTTAGCCGAATATGTCAAATGGCAAGTACAGTGAGACATGTAATAATGGCCATATTAGATGAATTGATTTTTGGTTTTTTAGGTTTGGAATCTCCATCTCTACTTGAGTTAATTTTTGCCGGCTCCGCAGTAATCGGCGGTGGTCTATTTTTATTCTGGTTCGCTCTTGTAATGATTGGTGGAATTACTGCCGATATTTTCGATGGAGTGTTCGGGACAGATATAGATGCAATAGGTGCCGATGCTTCATTCAAAGCCTTGACCTTTCAAGGAATTATGGCATTTTTAATGTTTTTCGGTCTTGGTGGTTTATTTGTATTGAAGTCTGATGGAGGTAATGCAATTGCAATAGTGGTTGGGGGAATGACGGGATTTGCATCCATGGTTGGAACTGGTAAATTATTTGAATTCTTTATTGGCCTTCAGGCTGATGGTACTGTTAACATAGCAAATGCAATCAATGCAAAAGGAACCGTTTACTTAGGTATTGGCGAAGAAAATATCGGCCAAGTACAAGTAAATGTAGGTGGAACTATGCGAACTTATCCAGCGCGCTCTTTTGATAAAACTTCAATTGATACAGGAGTAATGATACAAGTAAAGGAAGTAGTAGCAGGCATATTAATCGTAGAAAGAATTTAATTTTCTCTTTTATTTCATCCTCGTACGGCGAAGCATTCATGACTGACCACTGCCTCATGAGGTCGGAGATATAGAAGATGGTAGTATTCGAAGTAATGCAAGAGGGTTCTGATAGTGATAATGGTGCTGGAGCATTATTGATAATCATGCTCTTTGCAATGATATTAGTTTTTGCTGCTACTATAATGTTTTTCGCCCAGAGATACAAAAGATGTCCCCCCGATAAAGTAATGGTAGTCTATGGGCGAACTGAGAAAGGTAGGGCTTCGAAGACCATCCATGGAGGTGCAACTTTGGTTTGGCCATTAATTCAAGATTATGCTTTCCTCCCTTTGACTCCAATAACAATTCAGATACCACTTGAAAACGCATTATCTCTTCAGAATATCAGAATAAGTATTCCTAGTACATTTACTGTTGCCATAAGTACCGACCCTCCAGTAATGTCGAATGCAGCGAATAGATTACTCGGATTAAGTATCGTAGATATTGAATCAATGGCGGCAGATATCATCCTTGGCCAACTTCGTTTAACTGTAGCCTCTCTAACAATTGAACAAATAAATCAGGACCGAGAAGCCTTTTTAGCCGAAATACAAAAGAATGTTGACACAGAACTTTTGAAAATCGGTTTATATCTCATCAATGTTAACTTGGTTGATATTACTGACGACTCACAATATATCGAAAGTATAGGTAAGAAAGCTGCATCCCAAGCTCGCGCTAATGCAGATGCAGATGTCGCTAGAGCGAAACAATACGGAGCAACCGAAGTTGCCAGAGCAAAGAAGCTAGAGGATGAAGCAGTTGCCCAAGCGGAGGCTGAAGGTTTGATGAGTGTAAAAAAGGCAGATGTAGATCGTAGGATGTATGTTGAACAGCAAGAAGCAGAAGCTATTACCGGAGAGAATACAGCTAGAGCTTCTATTGCACGTTCTAATGCTGACTTAGCAATCGAACAGGCTAAGGCGAAACAGTCCGCAGAAGTTGAACAAGCAAAAGCAGAGGCCGAAATTCAAAGAGCTAGATTTATAGAGACAGAAGAAACTCTACGTGCACAAGAAATTGTTCGTGAAGAAATCCAGAAACAACAAATAGAGATTGCTGCTAATGCAGAAGCAGAGCGTATTCGTGTTGTAGCACAAGGTGAAGCGGACGGATTACTTGCAAGGTATACTGCTGAAGCAACTGGTGTCCAAAGAGTTCTAGAAGCTAAAGCAGCCGGTTATTCAGACTTAGTAAAGAGTGCATCAGGAGATGCCAAGGCAGCAGCTACTCTCTTAATGGTTGAGAAAATAGAGGCAATGGTCGCCGCTCAAGTCGAAGCAATAAGAAATATTAAAATTGATAAAGTTACAGTTTGGGATGGAGGAAATGCATCTGGCGATGGATCTTCAGCGACAAGTAATTTTGTTAGTAGCTTAGTACAAAGTTTACCTCCGATTCATGATGTAGCAAAGATGGCTGGAGTAGATTTACCAGATTACTTAGGCTCAATAAATGAACTATCTGACGATTCATGATATTTATAATCGTCATCCTCTTGAATAACCTGTTCATCGGGAGACTATGATTGAGGGAGACATTGTTATCTTAGGAGGTGCCAGAACTCCTTTTTGTGAATGGCTAGGGGGAAAAAGAGGAGATGGAAAAACAGGTGGATTATTATCTTCTATCTCCGCTGAAGAATTAGGCTC
>MDSW01189925.1_pt1 | contig 12732 bp, 4 predicted proteins | sample 811171 | NCBI WGS metagenome assembly MDSW01 (sample SAMN05326641, study PRJNA326480) | marine metagenome | isolation source: seawater | place: Atlantic Ocean: North West | collected 2012 | reverse complement strand
TCCCTATGTTCCCAAAAGTTGCCTATAGCGAATTTAGTCCCGATGACTCCTACTAATAATACACATGGTCGAGAATTTGTACGAATGGTCCATCGGAACAAAAAGCCCATATAAGCTCAAACCGTATGGACAAATATTATACTATTTAATCATGATATTAAGAGGAGAATCTACACACGGACACGGGGTCACTGGTCACCGCAATGATTTATTGGTCACCGCGCCGAAATATGGCGGTATAGAATCTCGTCTCGTGATGGGTGGAGTTTGGCATTAGCGTGGTGACATGCGGTGACGATCGCTTACAGCTTTTCAGTCTATGAAAAAGTCCGAAAAAGTTCAGCGGATATCCGCTTTTCAGCATCTCAGGTAAAAATTTCGGGCTGGGTTCAGACATCAGTTTTGCAAAGAGTGATACTCATGGTTATGGATGGTTCTATCGAATCAGTTGTGCACTACGTTGACAAAAACACCCCCTTCTGTTCCCCATGAGCGATGCGTTTCCTGATTGGGGTCGTGCCGATAATTGCGCCCCGAACGTAACTTTCCGGTGAGTTTATCCCTGCGTCTCGACACTTGCCCCGCCTTTTTTGTCATCTACTGGCGTTGACCGTTTGTTCACAGTGTTGGGGACTCACACTTGACATTTGATGTGAGCACAGTTAAAGGTGTTCGTCAGACAATGGAAGATCGATGGAACGTCGCCTTACATAAAAATGGAAACGCGGCGGTGTTCGCGGTTTTCGATGGTCACGGGGGTGCACAAGTTTCTAATTATCTTATGGAGAACCTGTCACGGAAAGTTTTTCAAGACAGGGAGCTCGACTCAGATCCAGTCGGTGTCTTGAAACGTTCGTTTCATGAATGTGATGAGGATGTCGTCGCTGAACATAACGATGATAGTCATCGGAAACGTTATCCTGGTCCTGGTTCTACAGCTATCGTTGTTCTCATCCTGCCTCCTAAAGCGTTTGTAGCACATGTTGGCGACTCGCGTGCTATATTTGTAAATAGCAAAGGGCAAATAGTCTTCCAGACAAAAGATCAGCGACCTGACTGCCCACTTGAACACTCGCGTATTTTGAGACTTGGGGGCACGGTTCGCGCTGTAAGAGGGGTTGTCCGTGCATCTGGGATTTTAGCTGTGTCTCGTGCATTTGGAAACGCTGGATTCAAACACTTCATCAAGGCAGATCCTGAGATCGCAGAGATAAACCTCTCTGAAGTGAGCAGCTGCATCTTATGTTCTGACGGTCTGACTGACGTTGTCACCTCGACAAAGGCAGCCGAATTACTGTATGGCTCTGAAACGCAACGATCTGTACTTTCCAGCAGCAATGACACTCCTCATAATGGATATCAAGGTAGGGGAAACACGAGGTCATCAAAGCGGAGCCGCAGTGGAGTGTTGAAGCCGCCGAATTCATCTCAAGATTGCGGTGCGAATCCGGACTGTTCAACCGTTCGAAGGATCGCAAAAACACTGACCGGGCTTGCAAAGATGCGACAGAGCACTGACAACATTTCCGTGGTTACGTTGAGTATTCAAAGGACAGGGTTGCAGCACGACATAGTCAGGACACGTGCGGGAGCACGAAAAATGTCGTGAGAACTCATATTCCAGGTGAATTCATCCAAATATTTGTTTTTTGTCTTCTCAAGATCAAATAGAGATGGACATAACATTTAACAAGATGAGAAGTTGTGGCCGATTGGCTCCACCAACACGGTGTTGTCTCCTGCGGTCAAATCTTATGTCGTATTTCGTGCCTTACTAGCTAGTACCTTCGTAATAAAATGGAATTCCACCCCTGTGAAGATGCAGCAGCAGGAATTTTGCGGTGTGAATCGTCTGCTGGGGGATAATAAGAATACCTGCACATATGCCCTGAGGATCGGCCCGAAACGGTGAGCCCAATTAATTCTGCGGCTGGTGTTTTTGAGTGGATTGATAATATCACACATCATCACTCATGCTGAAATCACCGACGGAGCACCGATGCCCGGTTTAATCGCCGTGTGATGTCAAAATCACGAGGAAACCAAAAGGATCAACACCGATGGCACCGATTTGCTTTGAACGACACCGATCGCGATTAGCCCTCCTCGGTCACGCGCTCGCGCCATCGGGGAATGCGATCAGCCTCGATCAAAACATTCTCTCACTCGCTAGACATATTCGCGCGTTTCAACGCCTCGGCCTGCACCTCGCCTAGTGCCGCATGCGCGCCCTGGCGTCGCTGAGCGAGTGCCTTCGAACCGAATGCCTTTTCAGCTCTTCATGTTGATAGCCTCAGCTGCAGACTGCGATATCTAGTTGGATTGCCGCTCATCGAAGACTCACTCGAGAGCATGGCATCACTAGCGGGTGGTGACAGCTAAGGGTGTCCTCGCGCGGGGTCCCCAGCCGACGCCGGGGAGCTATCGTCTTCAGGGGACCACTTGTGGTAGTCCTGCGAGAGTTCAGTGTCGTCGGGATAATCGGCGTTCGAAGACTCTTAGCGGACCACGCGAGGCACGCGCGAGGCGTGCCAGCGCCATCGGTCCATCGGTCCGCATCGGTGGGGCGAAATCGGTGGAGAGCGAATTTTAACCCAAAAATTAGACCGTCAAAAAAACAAACGCCCCGTCGGGAATCGTGGTTACCTCCTGATTCTCTATAAGCTTCTAGTTAGAGTGGATCATTAACCTAAGATTAAGCAATTCTAATATGAAGGTACGAAGGTACAGTAAGAAGGTACCTTCGGACCTTCGTACCTACCTTCGTACAACGTACGAAGCATAGCTATAGTAGTCGTATCTTCGTACCTTCGTACCTCCGTAGTACGCATGTGGATGTGGGAAAAGAAATTATACTAGACTTCTACTCGAAGGTACCTTCGTAACTTTTATTATGGATTCAATCAAGTGTGAAACATCGAGATTCTCTACGAAGGTAAGTTGTTACGAAGGTAGCTTATTAACTTTTAGTTGCTAAGATGTAACTAAAAGTTAAAGATCTTACCTCTTAGCTAAGATTAGCTAGACTTTAAGCTATTATAGATGATTACGACGGAAACATAAATGAATCTTGCGGATGAGGTGGAGCGTTAGGCACTTTCGAAGCTAGCGTAAGTCTCCGCGCAGACATCATCAGCCACATCGTGCACTGCCTCCTCGATTTGCCCCAGCCCGACTTCATCGACTTCAAACGCAGCCAATACAAGGCACACTGCTGCACGCCCGCACACCGCATTCACGACCCGAGGTACATCTACTCCTACATCCTCCGGACAGCGGCCGGAATTTGCGGCGGAAGCCGCACGAAGACACGCAACAGAACCTACGCCGTCCTCGCACGACACGCAACCCATGCAGGCTATGCAGTGTACCTCGAGCAACGAGGCGTCATACCCGCACACCACACGCGCATCGACGGCAAGATCCCCGACTTCACCATTGCAAGGGAAGGAGGTGTGACCGAGTCCGTCGACTACACCATCGCAACCGTCCTCGCCTACGCCTGCGACGCGAACCTCGACCCCGTCGCAGGCAACCGCGAGCACGCCGACATAGATCCCGGCGTCGGCATCAAGATATTCAAGGCCAAAAAGAAGACCAAGTCCCCTCACAAAACGCCGCCCCTGAGCAGCTCATCATCTTAGCCGCCGAGTGCATCGGGCGTTTCAGCAAAGACGCACTCGAATGGTGAATGTCATCTCAAAGCGCCAGTCCGAGCGACGGCGCTAGTCCCGCCAACCCGCGAGATCATCGCCAACGAGCAATGCGCACACAACCCCGATGCCATCAAAAAGTACCACTACAACCTCGCTGAAGTGCTACTCGAACTCCACAGACAGAAGATGGAGTGGTGCATCGGGGGCATCACAAAAGCACGCAACAGACACGTCGACGTCGAGCCGAGCTCGACCTCAAACTGGACATGATCTAGTAGTCCCTGAGAGGCTACCACAAATCATTTTGCACATCTCGGATCACCGAAATCCTGTTTCTGCCTAATTATCTTTAATATAGAGACATCCGAATAAGTTGAGATCTTACGGTACCCTTCGCCTCGAAGGTATGAAGGTACAACCCGAAGAGAATGCCTCCTGAAGCAGACAATTGAGAGCGGATGAAGTGCTGTCCGTACGCATCCTCGGATCTGAGTTAGTGATAATAATACTTAGTTACGACCTCGCATAGCCTCCCATGGTTCAATATTTAAAAAAAAAGCAGCTCCGACAATGGCAGAGCAGGAAACAGAAGAAAAAAATATAGACCCAGGTGAGGATGTCGGCATTTCGAGACCCTGTGTATCCCTTTCAGAACATCAGCTCGGTGGGTAAAGTGCTTCGCGGCACCTGTGGCATCGTGCTGTTTGGCATGGCGATGTCGATTCGTGTCATGATTATGGAGATACATGCTGCTGAGGACGTCGTGAAGGATTGCGTGAGCCTCAAGGATTTCTTGCCTGTCACAGAACACCTCAGTTTTAGTTTATGCGTGATGATAAAATTGCCTCAGCTTATTAATACGCATGCTATGCGCTGCCGGGGGGCGACTTTGCATTGATGCTGGAAATACATTCCCCTTTCCACTTTTAGAAAAGGTGTCCAATGCCAGCATAGTTGCTTTTTAGCTAGTGCTCGGGGATATACAACCCGCTATCCATCTCCGTTTTTGGTGCTCTCCACTAATCATTCGTGACTAAAATACCCTAAATCTTCATCTCCCGATAGCTAATAAGTGATATCATCCAAATAAAGAAGGGTCTGGGTCGAAAAGCTCGCACCGCCGTTCCCAGTCACGTCTATCGGAACGCCTCCCGGCTCTGGCCACCTGATCAAAGGTAGTTCCACCTTGACCAATGCCGATGAAATAAAATTCACTGGTGTGAGAACACTGCGCTCCACTTGGTGGACAGCTGCACCTTGTCTAGCATCCAAGGTGCGCGGCGTTGCCGAAATGCTCGATGAAGGCTGCGACGATGATACATCAGAGCTCCCTGAATTGCGACCAACCCGAACCATCATCCCAGGGCTGTCTCTGAAATTGATTCCCACTAAGTTTAATTGTGAATTAGCTGCCCCAGCGTCCCATAACATCCACGCACATCTAGTATCCATCGTATCTGTGTCCTGCCCGCTCTCAGAGAGATTCATAGTGATGCCAGTAGACCATTTGTCATCATTGTCGTTGAGGGTCTCACGCCAAACGTCTATTGAGCTGTTGACAATGTGGCCGAGGTCGTTGGATAACTTTCGCGCTTCGCCAAACCAGCCACCTCTACTTGCACCATTTAAAACACCTTGCGACTTTTCAACAAGACCTGCGTTTCCTGACTCAGTCCCAGCGCCAGAACCTAGGTGGAGACTGCGACTCCTGCATGAAATTTCACGATAAAACCGACTGTTGACTTCCATGACTTTTTTTGGCACCGCATCACTCTGTGTGATGAGTGATGACAGCTCCGGCGAAAACGCGTACTCGAATTCCACGGAGAGAAGCACAGCGTTATAATCACTATTGATCATTCCGACAGATATGGAAGAAAAACCTGCCTTGATGTTAATGTGAGCACGTGGTAACGAACAACGACTGAGTGGTGATGTACCGTCGCTATTTGGTTCGCTGGAAGCATGAACATGCTGCCATGTTGCGTGTATGCTACGAGGAATGTCAACTGTCGCAGAACGATCATGATCAGGCACTATACATACCAGCATCGACGTCAGATTAGATGAGTATGGAGTGGAACCAGTCGTGGCCGATGAGGGGCTTTTCCCACCGGGAGATGTAAGCGCACTAAAAATTTCCAAAATTGCACCGACAGCTCCCTCCTGTGGTGCGGGTAATCCTACCGGCATGCCAACAATGCCTGAAATCGTCGGCGCGAACAAGGCTGGATGAGAGGTTACGTTTGACCCTATTAGACCAGACGGGTACATTTGGGATACGTGCACATGTAAACCAAACTTATGTGCCGTAATTGTTGGGAGGAGCGCCGGTGTTACACACTGCACGGCAACATCCTCCGGAGCAGTGCTTGAGCTTGCAGGCCGGGTAACCATGTCAAAACTTCCTATGCGGCACCTCCCGCGGTTGAAACTTAGCAAATGGGTGAATAAATTTTGACCCATCAAATGCAGTGTCAATCCACCGGAGGCGGGCAAATACGCCGGATGGATGATGTCCAGATCACTAATTGGCCTAGATACCATTGCAGTTGCCCTGATGCCTCCGCCGTGCACCATTATTTGACCATCCCGGCCCCCACAAACGCCGAGATGAACACCAAGAGTCTGATAATTTAGAGGTCGCTCGTCCACACTGAACACGACATCTGCTGAATCGTGTGTCACATCGTTGTAGCTAGTTGCGGCCGAGGACTGAGCTTGCCTTGATATGATAAGCTCAGGTGCCTCACACAGAAGCATCGTCGAGCTTATAAAAAAGCCTGCTGTTCGACCGCCGCGAGTAACTCTACCCGAGGAACTAAGAATACACTCATCACCTGGTAGAAATCCCTCTCCAATAACGACAATGATCCATCCTCCGTCCGTGGATCCAGAGTCAGTACCCAATGCATGCACAGCAGGATCCGTTCTGAACATAATGATAGGCCGCGCCTCACTGAGATCCATTCGGTTTTCAACATTAGGTGCAATATTCAGCACTATATCAAAGAATCCAGCTGCGAAGAACGTAGAAGATGGACCGTAATGAATTAAACTCGATGCCATTGAACTAACAAACCGTGGAGTGTCACAGCAAGGCACCAAAACTCTCCAGTCGACGAAGTCACCAAATACGCATGAGACTTTAATGAAATCAAGATGGCAAAAAAATCTAAGTGCGTGCACCTGTTCCTCGATAATGTTGCGCAGCGTGCTCATTCTATGCCGACCCGCAACAGACGCCAAGGTAGGAGATGCAAATGCAATCATTGTCGCATGTCTGGGTCTGGATATTGTCACCGCCGGCCCCCCGGCGCGGGTGTAGACTGGATCGTGACGAGCGCCACCTGCAAACATTGTGAAACGAAATTCTACTACATGGGGATCAAGGTGACCTGACCACAGAGGAATGATGCATTCAACGAGATGCGAACCTACATACCTCCCGAGGACCTTCACAGCGCCAAATTGACATGAAGGATTCGCGGCAGGATCCGTGAGCACGGTGGATATCTTTATCATCGTGCCTCCATTACGTGTGGCTGCAAGGACACCATCTGGGAACGTGCAATCTGTTGCCAGACGCGTGACACAAAGATGACAAGGGTAAAGTGCACGTATCGGCCAGCCGAGTTGCGGCACTAGATTCACGTGCGAGGCACCGTTATTAAACACAAGTGAGACATGGATATTCGTATATCCCGAAGGGGTGCTTGCAGAGGGAAGCACTGGAGTCTCGCAGATAGCCACTGCCCCCGACACAATGTGCGCAGGGATGGTAAACCATCCCATAGATCTGTTAGGATCAAGTCCAATCTTAAAGGTGTTCAAATTTGCTCGACTGTTGGAGCCCAAATACCATGAGCGAGCTGCAAAATCTGATGCCGATTGGACATAGTCAATTGACTTTGCGATGAATTGAGACTCTTCCATAGCTCCGGATTCATTTCTGAAGAATGACAAGGAAGTGGCATCAATTAGTGACGTTGTAAAGTTGCAGTAGACCCCATTATCATGCAGAGTAGGACCTAAAATGGAACCGTCAATCGTGGGCGTAAAACCCTGGCCTTTGATGGTTATTGTGGTGCCTGTGCGACTCTCGAAGTTCAGCGGCCATACACTTGTTGCCTTTGCATTTCTATACATGATTTGCACATCGTCCACGGCGTTGATTTCTTTGTCATAAATATTTGGTTGTGTGTGATTTGGCGGTTGTAAATCTTGCCTTCGCACATAAATGTAAACCGGTGATGAACAACAGCTCAGACCCATATCGCAGAATTCTACATGAATAGATCCGAGCATCGAATCTATTTCTGGCAACAATGTACACTTGACAACTTCAGAGCTGACTACGGTGGCAGGCACAATACGTAAACGGTTGCTGGTGCCGCTGTAACCAAAACGACACACTGGCTTCTTACGAACCCGATAATATGTGGGCCCGTCCCGATCTATCCTGTGGAGCTTTGAAACTGATGCTGGCTTTTTAAATCCTGAACCGTATATGGTCATTGTGATGCGCTTATTTGGATGTATGTGACTGGGACTGATGGCAAATATCTCGGCACAGTGTAGCATGCCTGAAATCCGTCGCTCCCAAGTTGCGTTAGCAACGTTGATATCCCACACGTGCCGTCCTTGGACGAAAGCAAGCGTTGTTTGGTCATACGTAGTGTTTCCGCATCCTTCTTCAAACTTTAGATAGGAAGTCAGACCGGCCTCGTCACCAACTTTGAAAAGTCCTTTCTCACGAAATACATCTGTTGGATTTCTCGCGAACGACCAGTATTTTACCTCATCAATGGTAAACGCAGCCCGTCCCGGTGAGCCGATTGCACCAAGAGGCATGGGCATTCCGACTTGTGGACCGATGGTACCAAGGTGTAGACCATCCACATATAACTTCATGGATGCGAAGGGGGGTCGGTATGGCTCGCCCTCAGGCACGGCGACGAATGCGAGATGCGTCCATTTTTTTATCGGGAGTGAATAGTTCCACCGGGCGCATGATGCCTCAATTGCTGCAATATTAGCAGCGGCAACATTAACAGCTGTGTTGTTAGCTGCGGAGTAAAACGATCGGCGCGCTAGTTGACGGGCTTGTACCTGGTAAGGAAGCATCACGCCAGTAACGCCCGTACCTGGTGCAAGACCTATAACGATTGCAGCGCCAGACATTGGATCAGAAAATAGCGTCTGCTCATTGGTAACTGCGTCCCTACGGACCCACGCCTCTACTGTCCAAGGGGGGTTAGTGACTAAATGGCTTGCATTCAAGTCAACTCGCATGAGCACAGATGCGTTCACATCATGCACTGGGAGACGCAGAGCAGAACCGTACTCAGGTGGACAAAATGGCTGAAGACTCACTTTTTGCCTGAGGCGCTCAAGTTCAGTGTCCCTCTGATTGGCACGAGCGTAAGCTGTATATTTGATGCCATATATCTCAATATAAGCCGATGCGATGACCATTGAGTGGTGCCCGCCTGCATCAAACGAAGTCGCGTCATAGTAGATGAACCTTGCGGGAAATTGTGTACTGTTAGACAAAGGAGGCGGCCATGAGTTGTTGATTGAGAGTCGTCCCGATGGCGATGGACTCGGTGGGCAGGTATGATATGCACCACTGTGCCCAGCAGCCGGATACTGGGTCGTGTACAAAGGATATCCATTGCTTGCGAACCACTGTCCACGACTTCCAGTGACGTGACCGGATGAGCCATCCCACGCACGGAACGAGAGACTCGCTGTCCACGCCACATCGTCCAGTGGAATACCAGTCTCGATTCTTGGAAAGTATCGCAACCTGTCCTCCACACCAGCACGAACCAGCAAAGGTCTCGTAGGACTGAGATCCTTCGGAAAATCGTGCCATTCGCCGCCCGCGTTGGAAGACCAATGCCAGTCGCCACGCGAGTCATCTGCGCTCACTATAACCATACCCATGTTGGAACGCGTTGCCGTCTCAGGCTCGTCAACATCGAAAAAACCTTTACGCACAATTTCAAAAACAGAGCTTCCCTGATTTGTCACAGGATTGGCAGCGTCAAAAATGTACATGCCTGTCAAATGATAATCCGTATCCGGGTCAAGTCTCGGCGAATCATTAGCGCTAATCACTGTGATGTGTGCGGTGATAGGAGTATCCACAAGCGTTCGGTCATCAAATGCACCAGCAGATCTGACCGTAAAGGAGAACTCAGGGTTAGAGCCATCTGGCAACACTGTCTCATTATGCAGATCCTTTGATGGAAGAAATCTCAAGCCGTAATTCACGCTGGCTGCCAAAATGTACTCGCCATCAAAAATCTCTGTGATGCCGTCCGGCCAAAAGAGTTGACCATTCCTAATGTCTGTAAAACGGTATGCGTATGCCTCCGCGGAAGGAACGGTACTCGTAATTTGCAGCTGACGCTCGCCGGTTTCTGTGTTGTTCACGGGAGTCATAACATCCTCGAATGTTGTTGCTGGGGAAATTACTGGTGTACCTGGGACCTTGTCACTGAGCTCAAAGAAGTAGTGGTCATACCCATGCGGGTCAGTTGTATGTCGCAAATTGCCAGCTTTGTCGACTGCCCGGGAACTTAACACATACAATCCATCGGACAAGTCAGAGATGTTTGAGTCAAGTGAGAACTCTGCCTGGACCTCCAAGAAATTTTCGGCAAGACGCCAATCAAAAAGAGGAGGCGGGAAAGTTGAACTGTCGTTGAAGCGCATGAAACGAACCCAAATCTCTTTGATTCCAGCGCTTGGCAATGCGTTTGGGTCTGTATCATTCCCATATACCAAAAATCGAAGATCTGTCTGCTTGTTTACCATCGATCCATTTTTAACTGCGGAAGTGGTCACGGTAGTATACGGTTCATACACATCGTACACCCACGTGTGTCTAGCAACTGTTGTCGAAGTCTCTCCCTCTGCTGTAGCCCTTGCTGTAAAGATATTTTCACCAACACTGCTGTTCACCTTGACTGCCGTAACGCCAAAAGGCAAGGCCTCATATGTTGGGAAAATATCATGAGAATTGAAGCTATATTCAAACATTGCCCCTGGTTTATTGCTGCTTAGCGCAAACGTGACGACACTGCGATTCACTGAAGCAGGTGTCATCTCTGCCGCGTCAAAAAATACTTCGGTTCTGTATCGGATTGTCCATGTGTACCTCGCCGGTGTGCTGTCTGGCACACCGTCACTACCCAAACCCCGCACAAAAAAGTTGTGCTCGCCCTGAGGCAGCGCATAGTATACCTTAGGGGACGAACATATGCTCCACACGCCGGAATCTAGCTTGCACTGCGAAAAACATCCAGTGCACTCAGTATCGCCAAACCATACCTTCCACTGGAACGTGGCCCTATTCGTTCGTTCAGGCTCCTCCATCAGCTGCCCGGGCACGCTTCCATTGTCCGTCATGGGGCTAGTCCTGCCCTTTGGCCTATTCCTTGATCCAGGAAGGATCCGCGTGTCCGGTTCGCCGGACAACAAGAGATCACTGACCCCAAACGGGGAGCCTCCAATTGTAAGGTTCCCTGATGTAAGTGCACTAACCACAGCAGCGGTGGTTGAGTTATCTCTCGAACTGGAAGGCAACACAGACATGGTGACCGCCATAAATCCTGGATATTTCAGTGCAGGCTCCGAAGACAGCATCGTCACCTGTGACACGGCCACGCTGAGCTGCTCTGCAACTGACGCTTTCAACTCGTCCCTGTTTCTCACCATGTCGTTTTCTGTCATTAAAACACGAAGTGTGAATATAACTGGCACGACGCAGTCACATGTAGTACCTCCCGCTAATACCATATGTGCCGGGCATTGCATGCAGCATTTTGTGAACATTTGAACCGTCTGCACTACTGGGTTAACGTTGCCAAGTCTATCAGCTAAAGTCAAGTAAATTGTGTATGCTTCCCCAGGAGCCATGTCACCAAAAAAGGTCACAGAGGTCGTATTGAAGAATATCGCAGAGCCTGAACCCTTGAACACGATCGCTGCACTGGCTGAATTTTCGTTTATTACTCCATCGTATACCTCAAGCGCCGTCCTTGGTGGCGAAGCACTACTCGGCAGTATGATCACGTGGTAAGTTGAGTTTTGCTCAGACGCAGCAATCCACACTGATAGACTTTTTGGACCGTGACCCGCTGCACGCGGGGTGCCTTTCACAAATAGCGGAGGAGTGACATCGCCGATCTTCAAAAGCTTCGTATGCATAATCATTTCAGATGTAGAAGATGCAACCGAAGTCCCTGACGCATTTGATTTCGCAGTTTGAGTGGCAAAGTACACGTCCAATGTGGACTCGTCTGGAAGGTCGCGAACATTCAATGTGCGCTCCGTGTCAGGATCAGTGAACATCAGCGAGCCCGCTGCCGCCGCGATTTCACCTGCGCGGACACTGGCGTTGCCAGCGAATATTTCGTCTGGCGTGGGTATCGTGGTGTTGATATTCGGGTCTACACGGGCCACAACGACGAAGTACACGACGCCCTCGCGATCCAAAGCTGCGAATAGCTTAAATGCGGAGGTGCCGTCGCGGTACTTCAAACGAGGGTATCCCGGTGAAAACGTCGCGTGCGAAGACTGTGCGCTAACTGCGCACGATACAATGACCAAAAAATAGGCGAAAACCAGCTGAAAGAGACGCATCGGGGCCAAGCCGACCATATTGCTCTTTTGATACCCCCTCCTGGATCCCCCTTCTCTCCTTCTCACAACTCACAAGGTATGTTACGTTCGGAAATTTTATGCGTTTCAAAAGCTCGGCGAGTGCGCCACGTACAAAAGTCAAGCTTCAATCTCAACCACGCATAGGTATGGGTGCTCATGCCAACAGCTCTAGCTTGCAAGTGCGCGTTAAGAGCACGACCTGAACGCTTACACATGTATGTCGTTGTACCTTATGTCCGGCACGTGCCCTCTTGTCGCGCCTGAGAGCGAGACTAATAATGTTTCTGTCAAATACGAAGGTACATCGTGATTTCAATTTACCTTCGGAAGTCCAGGATAGATTTCACTCTTTGCAAAACTGATGTCTGAACACCAGCCCGAAAATTTTACGGGAGAT
>MDSW01029995.1_pt1 | contig 12732 bp, 12 predicted proteins | sample 811171 | NCBI WGS metagenome assembly MDSW01 (sample SAMN05326641, study PRJNA326480) | marine metagenome | isolation source: seawater | place: Atlantic Ocean: North West | collected 2012 | reverse complement strand
CAAAATTAAAAATAGTATTAATTTTGTTGTTTTTAAAAATATGTTCTAAATTTTTTTTATGAGATATATCTATTTTTTTAATTTTAATTCTGTTTTTAAATCTTTTTTTCAAAAGTATCGCTCGATCTTTTTTTAAATTTGTACTGTAATAATTGTTAAAATTATCAATACCAATCATTTTAATGTTTTTGTATTTTTTTAATAAATTATTACAAAAATGAAAACCAATAAAACCTGCGCAACCTGTAACTAGTATATTCATTTATAACCTAAAAACTGAGTAACTTTTATCAAAGACTCCCTTAAGGTCAAAAAATAATTTATTATTATCACAAAGACTTAGTATTTTTTTTACATTCATTTTTATGAAATAATCGTGTTTTACAGCAAGTATAACTGCGTTGTATTTTTTTTTGTAATCTAATTTTCTTAAAATATTTTTTTTAAAGTAAATTAATTCCTGATCATTTCTGGCAATTGGATCAAATAAATCTACTTTATCAACCTTATTTTTTAATTGTTTAAAAATTTCTAAAATTTTTGAATTTCTAATATCATTGCAGTTTTCCTTAAATGTATAACCTAGGATTAAAATTTTACTTTTTTTCAATTTCATCCCTTTTAATCTAATTAATCTAAACAAATTCTTAATTATGAAGTTATTCATGTATTCATTTGTTTTTCGTCCTGCTAAGATCATGTTATTTTTATTTAAACCAATTTTTTTAGTTAAGTAAGACATATAATAAGGATCTACACCAATACAATGTCCTCCAACTAAGCCAGGTTCATATTTAGAAAAATTCCATTTAGTTGCAGCAGCTTTTAAAACGTCTTTGGTATTAATATCTATTCTGTTAAAAATCATGGATAATTCGTTCATTAAAGCTATATTTAAGTCTCTTTGAATGTTTTCAATTACTTTAGCAGCCTCGGCGGTTTTAATATTTTGAGCAACATATATTTTTTTAGTAATTGACCCGTAAATTTTTTTTAATTTTTTTAAACTAGTTTTTTCAGACGAGGATATAATTTTTGTAGTATTATTTAGTTTATGTTTAGAAATACCTGGGTTAATTCTCTCGGGACTATAACCAAAATAAAATTCTTTATTCAATTTTAGGTTAGAATATTTTTCGATTATTGGTATACAAATTTCTTCAGAGCATCCTGGGTAGACAGTAGACTCTAATACAATAACTGGTTTTAATTTACTACCTTTAATTGCATTACCAACAATTTTACTTGACTGTTTTATGAAATTTAAATTTGGATTTTTGTTTTTAAAAACAGGGGTTGGCACACAAACAATATAAACATCAAAATTTCTTAATTCATTTTTTTTATTTGTGACGTTAAAATTTATTTTTTTTAATTTGTTATTAGATACTTCACCTGTATAATCTGCGTTATTTTGTAATTGATCAATCTTTTTTTTACTGATATCAAAACCAGTAACATTAAATTTTTTTGTTAATGAAAATAATAAAGGTAAGCCAACATAACCTAATCCTATTACACAAATTTTCATAAATTTACAGTAAACGTGAAATTATTTTTACAATTTTAGAAGCTGCTTTTCCGTCTCCATATAGCCTATCAAAATTTTTAGATTTTTTATAAAAAAATTTTTTTTTAATCAAATTAAAAATTTTATCATTGTTATAGTCTACAGATGTTACATTTACACCCATTTCTCGACCATTTTGTCTGCTTCCAATGTTAATACTTGGTACCCCTAAATATGAGCATTCACGAATGGCTGTACTTGAATTACCTAAAATCCCTGCACTTAGATTAACTAATTCTAAAAAATGTTCTGGTGCCATATTCTTCACAAAAAAAATTTTACCTAGTTCCTTTTTATTTAATTCCCTTTTAATCCGTAAAATTTTAGATATTTCAAATGATCCGGCATCAGAATTTGGCCAAAACCAGATTGTTTGTAAATTAGATTTGATAATTGCTCTATAAGTTTCTAAAATTTGATTTTTACCTAAACCATACTCGTTTGTAACAGCGTGCTGCATAACCACTATATATTTTTTTGAAAAATCAATTTTTTTTCCAACTCCATTATATGTTTTATGAAAATCAAAACTCAAATTTGACCTATTTCTAACCCTTTTAGCTAAATCAATTGATGGGCATCCAACTTTATAAATATGTGTTTTTTTTTTTAATATTTTTTTAAGCCTTATAGAACTTTTTTTAGTTGCTGGAAAATGATAATCAGATAAACAAGATATTGCATCACGAACTTTATCGTCTATATTTCCTGAAATTTCGCCACCTTGAACATGCGATACTAATATATTTTGATAACTTGCAGCTATCACAGGAGCAATTACCTCATATCTATCGCCCATGACCATAATCATTTTAGGTTTTAATCTTTTAAATAAGCTCGAAAACTCAATTATTGCCATCCCTACTGATTTTGAATTATTTTCCAAATTTTCATGCTCTATATTATTATAGATTTTCTCGTAAACTCTAAAACCATCATTTTCAATTTGTCTATCCAGATTTCCATATTTTTCAAGAATACTTGAGGAAGAGCAAACTACTTTGAAAGAAATTTTTTTTCTTTTAAGTTCGATCAAAATTTCTTTAAATTTCGAGTAGCTACTTCTGGAGGTAATTATTATAAATATAGTATTTTTCATTTTACCAATTGTAAATTATTTTGCCTTTAGAGTCTTTTGATGCGAATCTACCTTTATAATAATCTCGATTTAGTAATTCACTTTCAGATAATTCTCTATAGGGATTCCCACACATTTTTTTTAGTATATTTTTTTTATTTTTAAAAATTTTTTTTAGTTCATTTTTATTTTTTTTTTGCTTGATTTACTAAATTTTTTAATTGATTAAAGTTTACTGAGACAATCCCATCTCTTGTTTTGTCTTTTTTCAAAATTGTGAAATGTCTCTCAATCATTGTTGCTCCATATAATATTGCAGCTAAACTTAATTGATTTCCGTCTTTTTCTGGTGATGAATGGTCACTTATACCAACATTGTAATTAATCTTTTTGAGTAGTTTTATTCTACTCAAATTTGCTTCATGTAATGGTGTTGGGTAAATTGAAATGCAATGTAAAAATGTAAAATTTTTTTTTCGTTTTTTGAGAATTTCAGCGGTTTGAATAATTTCTCTTAAATAAGTACCACCTGTAGAGATAATTAAATTTTTCTTGGTTTCACTTAACTGTTCAATTAAATTAAAGGATGAACAATCAAAACTTGCAACCTTAAATGTATCAAAATTAAGTTTATTTAATTCTTTAATTCTATTTAACGAAAAAACTGTTGTCATAGGTTTAACATTGTACTTAAAACATAATTCAATAAAATAACTTTGATCTCTTAAACTTAAGTCTAAATTTTTTAATCTATTATATTCCTCTTTAAATGGTCTTCTGATCACTTTTGTAATTCCACCTTCAATTAGACCTTTTTCGAACCTCGATCTTTTTGTTAAATCTTTAGATTGCATAGATTGAATTTTAACATATTCAACACCTGCTTCAGCTGCTGCAGCTACCATTTCACCCATCAGCTTTTTATCTCCATTATGATTTTGGCAAAGTTCAGCTATAATTTTAACCATGGAATTTAAATTTTTTTGCCAATTTTCTTGTTCTTTTTAAATCGTCTAAAGTATCTATATTAAAGTGTTGATAGTCTATTACATGAAAAATAGTTTTTTTTAAATAAATTTTTTTTTCTTTAATTAATTGATTTGTTTTGAATATGTAAAATATGCCGTTCCTTTGGTAAATTTCTCCAAGTTGTTGTCTTGCAATAATGTTTTCACCTTCTTTTTCGTAAAGTTTTAAGTTACCTTTTAAATTGATTAATATTTTTTTTGGATGATATTTTTTCGAGACCTTATTTACCGACCAACAACTGTTAGCTTTTTTCTTTATTATTTCAAAGCAAGATTTTTTTAAATCATTTAACTTTCTAAATGGTGAGGTAGGCTCTAAATAAATTAGGTAATCAAATCTTGGTGTAAGTTTTTTAATGACATCTTCAATAACTTTATAAGCGGAAACATAGTCCTTAGAAAGATGTTTTGGTCTAACAATATAATTATAATTTTTTTTTTTACATTGGTTTATAATTTTTTTATGATCAGTGCTTATTATTATTTTATCTACAAAAGTGCATTTTTTTGCAAATGAATATGTTAGATCTAATAAAGTTTTTTTTTTAATGATTTTTCTTATATTTTTAAATCTAACACCTTTACTACCACCTCTTGCAGGAATAATAGCCAGAAAAGATTTATTAAGAATCATTAAAATTTTAAATATAATGATTCAGTATTAAAATTACTCAATCTTGTTTTTCTTTCTTCTCTTTTTAATTTATTAATTGAATCATCCTTATAAATGCTATCATTTGGATAACTCGTTGTTGAAACTTCCTCAAATATACATGGCTTATTTAATGCTCTAAAGTTATGCCACACACCTGGTTTTACTAATATTGTATCACCTGGGTAAAGTGTTGATTTTCTTCCATTTAAAGTACTTTCAAGGGTCCCAGAAAGAATTTGAAAAGTTTCTTCTTTCAATCGATGTTTATGCAGAGGATGTTTTTGATTTGAAAAAAGCAAAACTATCTTTTTGGCATATAATCTATTAATGCAATTAAATAAAAAACATCCATATTTTCTAAATCTATTTATTCCATAATGATGTGAAATTTCTAAATCAAAGTTATTACCTAAATTAATTTTGGTAGATCTAAGTATTATCTTTGCTTCATTAATGTAATTGGTAAGGTTCATTAGTTTTTTTTGTTCAACAATCTTAATATCATTTTTTTTAATTGGATTATCTTTTTTTAGATCTTTCAAGACTCTATGAGATTTAAGTTTAAAGCTAAATCCAGATGAGGACATCTGATTTGGCATTTTAGGAAAAGCAAAGTAAATATTTTTCTCTGATAAATATTGGTTTTTTTTCAAATCTTCTTTAAGATAGATTCCTCTTTCTAATGTAGAAAGGGTTTGAGTTTCTAGTTTAGTAACAATTTTCTTTGACTCGTTTCCAATAATTTTTCTAGTATCCCGCATTTTTTCTAAATATTTTTCAAATAATTTTGGTGTAATTGAATATTTATTAAGCTTATATTTACTTGAGTTTACTCCTATATGTTTTTCAAACATTCTTGCTCCTAGAGAATAAGCTATCGGTCCAATAAAAAAGTTTTTTGGATCTTCATGAGTGGACCATCCAATTTGTAATTGATTATTAAATCTAGATATCAGCTTACTAATCGTATGTAATTCACTATTTTTTGGATCTGTTGGATATATGCTTACGCAGTGCATTATAGCAAATTTTTGATTCTTTTTTTCAAAAAAGTTGAATATTTTATCTATATCCTTCATTGATCTTCCGCCAGTAGAAACAATTTTGGGAATATTATTTTGTGCCGATCTCTCTATTAATGACCAATCATTTGAACTAACGCTTGCAATTTTTAAAAAATCAAATTTGAGATCTTCAATTAAATTAATTGAAATTTCATCAAACGGAGTACAACAAGTTTTGACACCTTTTTTTTTTATATAATTAAATAAAGATTTAATTTCTTCTTTAGAAAGTCTTGTAGATGAAAATCTTCTAATATACTTATTGTTTTTATCTTTTTTGAATTTTTTGTGAATATAAGTTTCTAAATCTCTAAATTGAAATTTAATACATGCATTAATGTTAAATTTTTTAATTACCGCAGAAAATTGATCTACAACCTTTTTTGCATGTTTTAAGTCACCAAAATGATTATTAGCTAAGTCAAGTACAAAAAGGTTGTTAAAAATGTTTTGCATTTTTTAATGTTCTACTGATTTTTTTCATAACTTCAATAGAATATTTTATATTTAAAGGAGAATTGTTGTATTGATTTTGATTTTTTATATTAAAGATATGATATATTTCTTTTTCAAACTCAGAACTTCTATTTTTTTTAAAATTATATTTCTTTTTAAATTTTTTATTTTGATAATCAATACAATCTAAATTTTTAGTAAATGAATTATGCCAAATAATCTTAGTTTTTGAATTAAAAAAAATTATTTTTTTTTGGGGGTTGTCTTCTAATAAATCAGTTTCTAGTACTAAATTTATTTTACTATTTGAAAATCTCAAAACTGATGCAACATCATAAGTTGGTTTATTTTCCATATCCTTAAAAAAAATATTACTGTTGAAGTCATAATTTTTAATTTTGAGTTTTTTCAAAATATATATTGCTAGATGTAATCCATGAGAATGTTCGTGTATGGCTCCTCCTCCTTTGCTAATATCACCTAGATATGTGTCATACTCGTCTTTTAACCAGAAATGAGCTCCCAGAATACCCTTGAAGCTCTCTTGCCATTTTATCGATATAAAAATTTTTTTTTGTTTTTTTTCTTTTTCAATTAAATATAAAAATTTTTGAAATGATTGTGAAACAGAGTGATTATAACCACAAAACAAATTTTTTTCATTTTTTAATTTATTATAATTTTCTAAATAAGAAGATAAGGGTTTTTCAATTAATATTTTATCGTATTTAAACATTTTTTTACATTTATTTAACAATTCAATATGCGTTTTAGGAGGCGTGCCTATAATAATTAAATCAAAAAAAATATTTAATTTATTAAGATTACTATTACTAATTTGATTTATATTTTTGTTCCATTTTCCATATCTTTTTGGGTAAATTTTTTTTTTCATTCTTTCTAAAGCTGCAAAATTTTTATCTGTTATATATACTTTATGACCAAGTTTTATACTTGCATATGTCATGTGATTTCCTATGGATCCAGCTCCAAAAATTAAAATATTTTTCATATATAATTTATATTGTACTTTAAAAGTACAATATAATTCAATTTATTTTATGATACAAAATAAACACATTAAATATTTCGCTCTTCAGAAAAAATAATTAATATTATAATTTTACATTTTAAATTAAATATAATATTATAAATTTATAGTTATGATCTCTCAATTAAATAAAAATTTAGGAATAACTTTATTTAAAAATCCAAATACTTTAAATTACATATTATTTGATAAGCTTTATTCTTTGTTTGTTTTAAAAGACAAAACTACTGAAGTTGAAATTGCAGAGTATCATAATAAAGGATTTGTAAAAACTAATTATACTTCACCAGAATTAGTAGATTTTGTAAACAATAATATAATTTTTCCTCAGGAAAAAAATATTAAAGATGGACTTTCAAGTTACCAATTTCCGATCGACAAGCATTATCGAAAAAAAATATTAGAATTATTTACAAGAGATTACGGAGATTTAATTAATAAATTAGAGAAGTATTATAATAATAAAATTGCAATATCTGAAATTCGCGTAAAAAGGAATTTTCCAATTAATGAGAAACCAGAATATTACAAACAACAATTAAGAGATAAATCTAAAGAACCATATAGTAATTACTATCATGTAGATTATTATATTGGTACTTATTTTAAGATGTTTATCAATCTTCATGATGTAAATGAAAAAAATGGCCCCTTAAATATTTATGATATTTCTTCAACAAAAAAGTTTGTACAATTAAATAATTACAAAAATAGAAACAATTATAAAGTGCAAGATCTAAAAGACAAATTATATTTAAACACTGGTAAAAAAGGTCAAACAGTAATTGCTAATACTACAAAATGTTTGCACAGAGCTGGAAATGTCTGCAAAGACAAAAGGGATATAATTTTTGTTATGTTCGGAGTTGTACCGGAAAAAATTAAAAGCAGCAATTTAAATAGTAGTCTTGATTATTACGAAAAGCAAAATCCAGAGGATGTGTGGACACATACTGGTAATTTCACAAAATTATTTAAACCAAAAAATTTAAGATCAACTATTAAATTATTGTTAAAATATAGTAAATCAAAGTTAATTTAAGTTTAATTAAGCTTTTTTATCATGCTCCAAGGTGAATAATCCTGGTAAATATTCTTTTAATTTAAATTTATCTTGTTGGTAATTTTCAGTTTCTAAAATTTTTTTCACAAAATTATCAATTTCATTAAAAGTTAAAGATTGAAATTTTTGTTTTGACAAAGTCATACTGCCAGGATCTTTTATATAATTTAAAGTGCTACGTTTAAACATCTTTAATTTGTACAAAATTTTTTCTAAAGTTGGAGAACTAATATTATAATCTTTACAAAAAAATTCGTCGTGAAATAGTGTGTCCAATATTAGACTGACAGAATTTTTATCCAAAGCATTTTCAATATAATTTTTGATTTCTAAAATATTATTTTGATAAATTTGTTTTTTTTGAAAATCCTCTTTTCTAAAATTTAACAGAAAATTAATTAGTTTCTGATTGTCATCAAAAATATTTGAAACAATCTTAGGAATCTTAAACTCAATATCTGGATCCTTAAAAACATTTAGTTGAATTGGCTGTACTCCCATCATGTATGCCTCAATTGAAGTGGTACAATTATTTTGAATAATTAAATCTGATGCTAATATCCAGCTATTTGTTGAAAAACTTGAAGCTAACGAAACATTAGACATGCCTCTGACCAAATTTTCATAGACAGAAACTTCCTCTCCTGGATGTACTAAAATTATTAGTTTTTTGTCTTTTGCAGATTTGTTAAATAATCTTATAAAATCAAAAAAATTTTTTAGATTTTTTTCCTCATGTTTTATTGATTTTTTACAAAGTTGAATTGTTTCTTCTGATCTAAGCAATCCTTTTTTTAATTGAGAATTGAACCAACTTTCTACGCTTTTTCTTTTTACGTAATTAATTTTAGCAAATTTTGTCGTGAGTAAAAAAAAATTACCGTAATTTTTTTTTATATTTTCAACTTCATTTGAATAAAATTTTTTTGCTCTACTTTTTATAATATCAAAACGAGGATTACCTGTTACTAAAAATTTTTTTTTAAAATCTGGAAATAAAGTATTAATATCAGAAAAATGATTTTTTCCCCAAGTAAAAAAATAATCAAGGAGTTCTAATCCCTCTCTAGTAATTCTTCTATGAGTAAATTCTTTGTTAAAACACATAAGTCCTTCCTCATCTAGAAAAAATATTTTGTGTCCTAATTTCTTTAATTCTCTAATAAGTTTGAAATTTGAAGGACCTATGCTTTTAGTTATAAAATTTCCTGGTGGTATTTTGTTGAAAAACTCGCTAAATCTGTTTTTTCTTCCAAGTGTAACTTTATGTCCATTCACAGCAGCAATAACAGCAAAATAAATTCGTGCATTAAGCTCCCTTCTTTTAATTTCAATGGGTAAATATATGTTAGTTTTCATTTAGGTTGTCTCTATTAAAAAAATTTTTTTTCCAATTTGCTTTATAAACATCTTTTTTACACTTTTGTAATATAAGTTTGACAATCTAATTATTTCTTTGACTTTTGATAAATCAAATTTTCCAATCTTATGAAGTGAATATTTTTTAAAATTAGATTTTGGTTTAAATAATTTATCCTTTAAGACCACCATTCTGTCTCTTAATGAAAATTTTATGTTTGACTCTTTATTTTCCAATAATATTTTCTCATCTATTTTTTTTACTGTTTTCATAATTATATTAAATGAATTAACATCTGAGATATTTTCAATATAATGTTTAATTTTTTTTGTGCGGGATTTAGTCCAATAATTTTTAACATATTTTAAATTTTTTTTGTTAAATTGATCAATTGTTTTGAAAGATTTTCCTAAATTTGAAAATAGAACATTAATTTCGTCTTTCATTGGATAAGGTTCAAAAGATATTACTTTTTTTTTTAAAAAGTAAGCCTCAATACCCGTGCTACATCTATTTTGGATCACAAATTTAGATCCCAATAACCAAGGGTATAACTCATCATCATAAATAACTTTAAAGTTTTTATTTACAAATAAAGTTTCTTTCCAAATTTCAGGATCTTCGCTTGGGTGAGGTCTAATAATAATGTTGTTATTTGGGTAAATTTTACCAATTTTTTCAGGTATTCTGATAAAATTTTTAAAAATTTTTTTTGAAGTTGAAATATAGTTTCCGTATATATTTTTTGGATGTTTTTTCTTTTTTCCCTCGTAAAAATTTATATTTCCAAATCTAGAACAAATTAAAATATATTCTCCGTATTTTTTTTTTAAATTAGCTGCTTTTTTAGCAAATATATTTTTGTATGGATTTTTTAATAATTCAAATCTTGGAACACCAGTCAAAATTAATTGGTGCTTTTTAAATCTCTTAATTAAAGTTTTGTAATGTCTTGTACCGCTAACAAAAAAATAATCTATATAATTTTCAATTCCTTTATCACATTTCAAACCAAAGTATTGCTTATCATTTGGATATGTTAATGACTCTTCGTCAAAACAAAATATTACATGTCCTTTTGTTTTCCATTTTTTAAATCTATCAATAGAGCCTTTCATAACCCCTTTTTCGATAATCAAACCTGGAGGAAGAGCATCTATTTTTTTTCTAAATTCATTTTTTTCGCCAATAAGAACCTTGTGACCCTCGAAGGCCAAAAATCTAGCAAGTATAGTTTTATGGAATAATTCTCTATTTGCGTTTTCTATTATTATATAAATATTCATCTCTTAAATTTTTTCAAAAATAAATAAAATCACTTTAGAAAAACTATATCTTTCTTAACTTGATTTTTGTTTGCTGGCTAATGCATCAAAATAAATAAATCTATTTTTTACTGTTTCCACAGTTTCTTTTTTTCCCATTTGAATTAATCTAGTTATGTTTACTTTATTATTTTTTCCTAAGTATCTTCCAAATGTAAAATAACCTCCTTGTCTCGTAGGCCCAGTAATTTCATTTTGAGTTGTTAAATATGGTTTCCAGCCATGTTTAATCATGATTAGCTCTTGAGTATTTCCATTAAAGTAACGATGATGATTGTGATTGAAATATTTCTTTATTCTGCCTTGAGGATCTCCTCGACATTCTAATACTAAAATACTGCCTTTTTTTGAATATTCTGCACATTTTTTTAAAACCAGGTTTGGATCATAACAATGTTCTAATGACCCCATAATTATAATTAAGTCAAATTTTTCATTATATTTCATGTCTTCAGCTTGACACGTATCAATTTTAAGTTTTAATTTGTTATTTCCATAATTAACAAACTGTACATCTGGATCATTTCCTTTTACCTTCCATCCATTATCTTTAAAAACACGAAGCATTAAACCTGTGGATGCGCCAACATCTAACATGCTCCCTTTTTTTTTAAAATATTTTTTAACAAAATTATAAATTCCTTGGCCTCTTTTTTTTTGATCAACTAAAAATTTTTTTGAGGGTATAGGGTCTTTAAATATAATTTTTCTATAATAATTAGCATAAAAATCAAAATAAAACTCTTTGGTAAAATTTATTTTTTGGAATATAAACCCACAAAAATCACATACCACTATGGGTAAATAACCATATTTTTTTCTATTCCATGATATTATTTCTTTAATAATCGTATTTTTTTTTGATCCACAAATATCACATCTTCTCAAGCTAAATTTAATTGGTTTATTGTAATTAAGATACTTTAAATATATTTTTATCTTTTTTTTTAAGATATTTGGTTTCATTACTTAATAAATTGTTCTTATTTTATACATAGTAAGCCTTTAAAGCAAAACCATTGGTAAACAGTAGTAATATCCTCAAAACCAGCTCTTTTTAGTAAACCTAAATTGCCTTTTTCAGAAAAAGGTTCAAGCACACCCTTTAGACTTCTGGATTTATTTAATATTTCTTTTTCAGAAAACTTATTTAAAAATTTAAAATCTTCGTAAGATTGAGTGAAAATGTCTTGAAAACGAGCATCGGGTCCTCTTATTTTTTCAAAAAATATAAACGCTCCACCCCAATTTAAAGACTTGTAAATTTTATTAATTAATTCCTGTCTATACTTTGGATGAATAAACTGAATTGTGAAACAAGATATCATTAGGTCAGAATTTTTGAATTTGATTTTATTTAGATCTTTATTTAAATATCTAACATTTTTACTAAAAGGATTTTCTTTTTTGGCTTGGGTAATCATTTCTTTAACTATTTCAACACCAAAAAAATTTATTTTTTTGGTGATATGTCTCGAACTTAACTTGTTTAAAAGTGTACCAGTAGATGAGCCTAAATCATAACAAATTGATTTCTCTTTTAAAAAGAAATCACTTAACCCACAAATAATATCTTGAGTTTCGATATATAATGGTATTGATTGCTGTATATGTTTCGAAAATTTCTTTGGAATATTTTTTTTAAAAGTCCACAAAGTGCTTTTTGCAAGAATTTTAGTTTGTTTACTTGGCATTAAATTTAAAAATTATTTTTATACACGTATTTTCAGAAAAAAAAAGATATTTAGTAAAAATATTTGCTTAAATCTTTATAATATTTTAAATATTGAATAGGTAGTTTTTCTCTTGGAAATTTGTATTTTTTTTTATTTTTTTCATTTATTAATCTATATTCAGATTTTTTATTTTTCTTCAATATTGAAATAAATGATGAGTTAGGTAGAACCCTTTTTTTAAAATGTGTTGGGGTTAAATTAATTTGTTCAAATTTAATTCCTAATTTTTTACATATTTTTTTTACGGCAATTTTTCTTGATTGTTTTTTCTCAAGATCTTCAAATCGTATAAGCAGAATATTTTTTGGATACTTTTTTTTAAGAAACAAATAATCATTTGTTTTAT
>MDSW01216285.1_pt1 | contig 12734 bp, 18 predicted proteins | sample 811171 | NCBI WGS metagenome assembly MDSW01 (sample SAMN05326641, study PRJNA326480) | marine metagenome | isolation source: seawater | place: Atlantic Ocean: North West | collected 2012 | reverse complement strand
CGAGGGTAAAATTAAAAAAGTAAGCCACGGTCCGGTTGTGACCTTAAATGAATTTGAGCCTGCAGCAGGTGTAAAAGTTTCAAAGATAATTAATTTATCAGAAGATATTGCAAGAAATACCAGTTCGGAGTCAGCGAGGATTTCAATTATACCAGGGAGTAGCAACATAGGTATCGAATTGCCTAATTCTTATAGAGAAAATGTTTACCTAAGTGAAATTATTTCTCACTCAAATTTTTCAAAAAAAGATATTAAATTACCTATTGCATTAGGTAAGAATATTTCTGGATTACCAATTATTGGTGATTTAAGTTCTATGCCTCATTTATTAATTGCTGGAACAACTGGTTCTGGAAAATCTGTTTGTATAAATACTATAATTTTGTCACTGCTATACAGGCATAAACCTGACAGATGTAAATTTATTTTAATTGATCCAAAAATGTTAGAACTATCTACTTACGAAGGTATCCCTCATTTATTATGCCCAGTTATAACTGAAGCAAAAAGGGCTGCTTCTGTTTTAGGTTGGGTGGTTAAAGAAATGGAAAGTAGATATCGTTTAATGACGAGAGAAGGAGTAAGGAATATTGATGGATATAACTCTAAACATAAATTACCTATGCCATATATTGTTGTAATCGTTGATGAAATGTCTGATTTAATGCTAGTAGCCGGAAAAGAGATTGAAGGATACATACAAAAACTTTCACAAATGGCTAGGGCAGCGGGTATTCACATTATTATGGCTACTCAAAGACCAAGTGTAGATGTAATTACTGGAACCATTAAAGCTAATTTTCCAACAAGAATTTCTTTTCAAGTTACCTCAAAAATAGATAGTAGGACTATTTTAGGAGAGCAAGGTGCTGAAATGTTACTTGGCAAAGGAGATATGCTTTATATGTCTTCTGCAAATAAAATTGTAAGAATTCATGCTCCTTATGTTTCGGAAAATGAAATAGATAAAATTAATAATTTTTTAAGATCACAAGCAGAACCTGATTACGTAGATGAAATATTAAATTTTGCAGATGAAAAAGAAATAGGTTCAACTGCTTTAGATAACGAAAATCAAGATGAATTGTACGAAACTGCAGTAGATTTAATTAAATCAGAAGGAAAAGCATCTACTTCATTTTTACAAAGAAAATTACAGATTGGGTATAATAGAGCAGCTAGAATAATTGATATGATGGAGGAAAATGGAATTGTTAGCAAAGCAAATCATGTTGGTAAAAGAGAAGTTCTTAAATGATAAGAATTGTTATTATAATTTTGATTCTTCTAAATACATCCAAAGTAAACGCATCTTCAAAAGAACACATTATAAATAATTTTAAAAAAATTAATAATTTAAGCTTTAATTTTATTCAAACTATAGGTGGCAAAGATGAAAAGGGAAATTGTGTGATTGAATATCCTAAAAAAATTTACTGTTCATATAATATGAGACATAAAAAAATTTTAGTTTCTAATGGGAAATCCTTAGTAATTAAAAGTAATAAGAATAATCAATATTACCGATATCAATTAAAGAGTACACTTTTAAATGTAATTTTAGATAAAGATTATTTAATTTCAAAAATGCAGAATACTGAAGGAAATGTAGTAAATGATAAATATTTCAATTTTAAAATAAAAAATGAACTTGGTGAAATAAATATCTATTTTGATAATAGTAATTATGATTTAATTGGTTGGCAAATTGAAGACATATATCAAAATCTTACCGTCACTTTCATTTATGATATTAAAGCTAATCAAAAAATTAATAATAATTTATTTAAACTTCCAAAATTATTTTAAGGAATATTTACTCTTATTTTTTCCTTTTTGAAAATATTCATTCCTCGTGCAATATAATTTTTCAATGCATTTTTATGATCAAGTGAACACGTATGAACCCAAACTCTTTTTATACTGTTATTCAAAGATAATTTAATTGCCTCTGATAGAAGATATCCCCCATATTTTTTACCATAAAAATCCTTTAATATTCCAAAATAAGCTATTTCTATTTCCTTTTTTTTTTCATCAGTTATTTGTTCAAAAAATCCTGCAAGTTCATTTTTTTCTTTTAGAATATAGGTTTTAACTCTAGAGCTGTTAATATAGTTAATCCAATTTCTGTCATTCCATAAAAGCCTATCATTCCAATTATGCTTATTGCCAATTTGTTTGTAAAAAAATCTGTTTAGTTGAAAATCTGGAGGATCAACTAAAAATATTTTACAATTATTGCTAGGTTTTTTAACCTCTATAAGGTTTTGAAGATCTTTAATTTCTAAATATTTTCTATCTACGTCTATGATCACTCGACCATTTTACCAATTTTTTCCCCACCAAATAAGTGAAAATGTAAATGTGGTACCTCTTGTCCGCCATGCTCGCTAATATTTGCTAAAGCTCTATATCCCTTCCCAGTATCTGCAGAAACACCTAGTTTTTTTGCCACTGTGTTGATGCCTTTGAGCAATCCTACCATTTCTTCTGGCGATGCATTCAAGCTGAAATCATCCAAGTCTATATATTTTCCTTTAGGTATTACTAAAGCATGAATTTTTTTTTGTGGGTTTATATCGTGAAATGATAAAACAAAATCATCTTCGTATATTTTCTTACACGGAATTTCTCCCCTTAAAATTTTTGCAAAAATATTATTATCATCGTAACTCATTTTTTCCTTTTGTTTAATTCTTCCATTACATCTTCAATTTTAATTTCATTTGCCTCAAGGTATATTATCAAATGATAAAAAACATCTGCTGCTTCATGTATTTTATTTGTATCATTTTCCACGGATTCAACTAATTCATTAATTTCCTCTAAAACTTTTTCCTTACTTAAAGATTTATCACTGAGTAATTTATTTGTATATGATCCTTCTACAGGCATAGCCTTTCTTTGTCTTGCCAACTTAATTAGGCTTTCTAGTGTATTTAACATATTAAATTCTAACAGGTATTCCTTTTGAGTCCAAATATTCCTTAGCTTCTTTTACAGAATATTTACCATAATGAAATATTGATGCTGCTAAAACAGCACTAGCATTTCCTAATTTAATTCCATCAACTAAATGATCCAGATTACCCACTCCACCTGAAGCTATTACTGGTATATTAACTTTGGAAGATATCTTGGACATTAAATCAATATCATATCCAACCTGTGTTCCATCTCTGTCCATAGAAGTAACCAGTAACTCACCTGCTCCACTTTCTTCCATACTTTTTGCAAATTCAATTGCATCAATTCTAGAATTATTTCTTCCACCATGTGTGAAAACTTCCCATTTATTTCCATTTTTTTTTGCATCTATTGCAACGACAATGCACTGGGATCCAAATTTTTTTGAACTTTCTACAACAACTTCTGAATTTTTAACTGCTGCAGTATTGATTGAAACCTTGTCAGCTCCACAATTAAGTAATTTATTAATGTCATCGACACTCCTTACCCCTCCTCCAACTGTTAAAGGTACAAAGCATTTTTTAGAGGTGTCTTTTACTACATTGTAAATAGTATCTCTATTTTCATTAGAAGCTGTTATGTCTAGAAAACAAATTTCATCAGCACCACCATCGCTATAAATCTTTGCTTGTTCAACTGGGTCCCCTGCATCTTTAAGATCGACGAAATTTATACCTTTGACTACTCGGCCATCTTTAACGTCTAAACAAGGAATTATTCTTTTTTTAAGCATTTAATTCTTTAACTAGTTCATCTAATTTTATATCGCCATCATATATGGCTTTTCCAACTATTATACCTTCAATATTTTTATTATTTAAACTTTTAGCTTTTTTAATATCTTCTATTGAGGATACTCCACCAGAAATTATGACTGGACAATTAGAAATTTTGGCTATTTTTTCTGTTTGCTCAAAGTTGGGACTGGATTTAGTACCGTCTTTGTTAATGTCTGTATAAATCAACCTACTTACCCCAAAATCATTTACATCTTTTAAAAACTCCAAAGGCAATTGATTTGAATTTTCTTTCCAACCAGATACTGAAAGATATCCATCCTTTGCGTCTAAACCTAAGGCAATTTTATCTTTAAATTTAGAACAGGCTTCTTTCAAAAAAGCCTTATCATTTATAGCTGCACTTCCTAAAATTACCTTTTCAACTCCAGAATTAACGTATTTTTGGATGCTCTCAAAGGATCTAACCCCTCCTCCTATTTCAATTTTTAAGTCAAGTTTTGAAACTATTTCTTCAATTAAATCGAGGTTTATGGTCTTGCCGCTCAAGGCTCCATCTAAATCTACTATGTGTAAATTTTTAAAGCCATAATCCTTATACTTTTTTGCTTGGTCAATTGGAGATGTTTCATATTCTGTTTTTTTTTCAAAGTCACCCTTTACTAATCTCACACATCTTCTATCTTTTATGTCTATGGCTGGAAATATTTTCATAGCAACATGTTTGTTTATGATAAGTCTTAAAATAAAACAATAAAAATGAAAGAAAAAAAAATCATAACATCATATCGGATGTCAAGAATTAGAGCTAAAAACACAAAACCAGAGAAATTAGTAAGAAGTTTTCTTCATAAGAAAGGTTTTAGGTTTTCTTTGCATAAGAAAAATCTCCCTGGAAAACCTGACATAGCATTGACTAAATATAAAACCGTGATTAATGTAAATGGCTGTTTTTGGCACCATCACAATTGTGGAAGGTACAAAATACCAAAAAACAACAGGAAGTTTTGGTTAAATAAATTCAAAAGTAATAGAAAACGAGATACAATAAACTCATCAAAACTTAAGAAGATAGGCTGGAAGGTTCTTAAAATTTGGGAATGTCAATTAACAACGAAACACTTGGACAAACTGCAGAAAAAGTTATTTGTGATTTGAGTGGATTAGATAGTTCTCACTTAAATGACAGATCTGATCAGTCATATGAAAAAATATTAACACCATTAATTACTAAAGCTCTTAACGAACTGCCCTCAGTAATTAGGCATTCAGGTTTAGAAGAAGGAAATAGAGGAGGACAAAGTAAAAGTTCAATTGATTTCTATCTAAATGAAAAACAGACTCTGTCAGTAAAAACAAACAAAAATTCAAATATGAAGGTTTGCCCCTCTGAAGTTGGTCAATCTAGTTGGAGTGTTTTGAATGAATATTTTAGAGAAATACTTCAAATAAATAATATTAGAAGCCTCGATAGAGATAACTTCAAACAAATAGTATTTAATTCAATTAATCTATTGATACCAATTTATCTTAATCACTTAATGTCCTGTGATTATTTGTTATGGATATATCAAAAAAAGTCTAAATTTGATTATAAGATCATAAAAAAAAATAATTTATCAAACTTTATCTGGGATATTAAAAATTTTAGTTTTACAAAGAATATAAACAATTGGAATGAAAGTTGTTCAGTTAGATATAATGAAATTTCTTTAGGAGAGTTTCAATTACACAGCAATAGAAGCCCAAATAAAAAATTTAGATTTAATATGCAAAACCTATGCAAAATATTAAAAATTTAAAAAAATTCTTTTAAAGTGCTAGCTATATGGTATCCAAGTTTAGGAGGCACAGCATTTCCTAATTGAACTAATATTTGGCTTTTTGATCCTTCAAATATGAAATCATCCTCAAAGGATTGTAACCTTGCCAATTCCCTTGGAGTCATGAACCTGTTCTTTTCATAATGAAGGAATACTCCACCATGATTTTCCTTAACAGTTCTACTAGGTTCGTTTGGTGGACATCTAAAGTAAGCATCAGAAAATCCACCATAAACAGACCTTCCAATTGGCGTTTTATTTATTTTTTTTTGAAATTCCTTTCCACACTTAGTAAATATGTGATTGAATGAAATTTTTTCAGGCTTATTTTTTAAGTCATCAATTGCTTCTTTAACTGTAACCCAATCTAGTAAATTACTTTTAAATAATTCTAAGTTCTTACCATTTGATTTTTCTTTATAAGTTGGTTCAGGAAATTGAACTGGATAACCATCCAATCCACCAATGACTATAACCCTAAGTCTTTTTTGTGGTACTCCATAATCTGCAGCGTTCAAAACTTTTATTTGAACGTCATATCCCAAACTTAAAAATCTTTTTTTAATCGTTTCAGTTACCTTAATTCTTAAACTGGAAGTTAATTTTCTTTCATTTGTTAGTTTATCTTTAATTTCTTCTAAGATCCTAGCTTCTGATTTTGAAAACTTAATCTTTGGCGTGTTTTTTGATTGTTTGCGCTTAAGTAACAATTCATTTTTTTTATTTTCAAGTTTTTTAATTTTATCTAACTTATTTCTTTCTTTTTCATTTAACCTTGTCTTGTCATGTTCCATTGACAATAGACCTTTTACGTTTTCCATTACAAAATATTTTGGTTTTATAGCTTTAACTATTTTGAAGTAATCTTCGAATAATTTCCCTCTTGGATCATCAACATCTCTTGCTCCAGCCATGCTATAAGCCTGACAAGGAGGTCCTCCGATCAAAACATCAGATCCTTTTCCATACTTTATTATTTGATTTCTTATTTCTTTTTGAGTTATGTCTCCAAGTATAAACCTTGAATTTTTATTGTTTTTAAGGAATGTTTTTCCTGCTGGTTCCCAAAAATCATTTGATACGGAAGTCTTATATCCAGCTTGATTGAAACCTTCATTTAATCCACCACAACCAGAAAATAGGTCTATGACTCTTAATTTCTTTTTCTTTAATAACTTCATTTATAAACTTACAAAATTTTCAATAATCTTTAATCCCATTTTATCACTTTTTTCTGGGTGAAACTGAGTTCCAAATAAATTTTCTTTTTCTATGGAACATACGATTTTAGTTGAATAATCAGTTGTTGAAGAAATAACTTTTTCGTCTTCTGGTATAAATTCATAACTGTGTACAAAATACATATGGGAATTATTTTGAATATTTTTAAAAATTTTACCTTCTTTAACAATGTTGATTTGATTCCAACCAATATGGGGAAGTTTATATTTTCCACCTTGGTTATCAATTTTTGATACTTTTCCTGCTATCCATCCTAATCCCTTGGTTTCTACTTCTTCATAACCAATGTCAGCAAACATTTGTAAGCCTACACAAATTCCAAGTAAAGGTTTTTTATTATTTATTGCAAATTCGTTAAGGCTTTCTACTAAACCATTAAATTTATTTAAAGCATTTACGCAACTCTTAAATGAACCTTGTCCTGGTAAAACAACCTTATCACTAGATTTAATTTTATTAAGATCTGAAGTAACTTCTATTTTTACTTTATCCTTAGCAACTTCTTTAAATGAATTAATTACTGAACTAATGTTACCAGAATTATAGTCAACGATGGTGACATTCATCAAATTTATAATGAACCTTTCGTGGAAGGTATCGTGTTTTTGTTTCTTGGATCCATTTCTAATGCCATTCTTAATGACCTTGCTAATCCCTTAAAGCATGATTCTATTATGTGGTGACTGTTGTCTCCATAGATATTTTCTACGTGTAAAGTAATTCCAGCTGCTTGGGAAAATGCTTGAAACCATTCTTTAAAAAGTTCAGTGTCCATTTCACCTAATTTTTCCACTTTTAACTTTACGTTCCATATTAAATAAGGTCTATTTGATACATCAATAGCTACTCTCGTTAATGTCTCATCCATTGGAATCATGACGTGAGCAAATCTTTTTATTCCTATAAATTTTTTTGAAGCTTTCTTTAAACATTCCCCAATAGCTATGCCCGTGTCCTCTGTTGTATGATGAAAGTCAATATGAGTATCTCCCTTGGCTTTCAATTTCATATCAATAGAAGAATGTTTGGAAAGTTGTTCTAGCATATGATTTAAAAAACCAATGCCAGTATCAATTTTATACTTTCCATTTCCGTCAATATTTACATCAACGCTAATCGACGTTTCTTTGGTTTTTCTTAATATTTTTGCTTTTCTCTTCATAATTTCTAATACGTATATATACATTATTTGCGTATATCAATATTAGTATCCAGCTCTTGAACTATAAAAATTAATATCCATCTAACAAATATGACAACGATTGTATTAGTTAGAAAAAACAAAGAAGTAGTAGTTGCTGGTGATGGACAGGTAAGTATGGGCAATACAATAATTAAAAGTACTGCAAAAAAAGTAAGAAAAATTGATAAAAGAAATGTTATAGCTGGATTTGCAGGTTCCACTGCTGATGCTTTAACTTTATTTGAAAGATTAGAATCTAAACTCGAAAAGCATGCTGGTAATTTATCAAGATCAGCTGTCGAGTTAGCCAAAGATTGGAGAACTGATAAATACCTTAGAAGGCTTGAAGCTTTGATGGCAATTGCTGATAAGGAAAAAAGTTTTATTTTATCAGGTACAGGAGATGTATTAGAACCAGAAGGAGACGTAATAGGAATTGGATCAGGTGGAAATTATGCTTTAGCCGCTGCAAAAGTTTTAATGGATACAAATATATCGGCAGAAGAAGTTGCAAGAAAATCATTAAAAGTTGCTTCAGATATATGTGTTTTCACAAATGAAAATGTTAATATTGAAAAGATATAATGGAAAAATCAAACGTAACAACATTAAAGCCAAAAGAAAAAAAAGATGATGAATCTTTAACTACGTCTTTATCGCCTAGAGAAATAGTATCCGAATTGGATAGATTTGTTGTAGGGCAAAATAAAGCTAAGAGAGCAGTGGCAATAGCATTAAGAAATAGATGGCGTAGACAGGCTCTTAAAGGTGATATGAAAGACGAAGTACTACCAAAAAACATATTAATGATTGGACCAACAGGAGTTGGTAAGACAGAAATTTCAAGAAGACTTTCAAAACTTGCTGAAGCACCATTTACAAAAGTAGAAGCAACTCGATTTACTGAAGTTGGTTATGTTGGTCGTGATGTTGAACAAATCGTAAGGGACTTACTTGAAATAGCTATATCAATGGAAAAAGTAAAAAAAAGAAAAGAAGTAAAAACCCAAGCTCAGAAGTTAGCAGAAGAAAGAGTCTTGGATGCACTTGTAGGTGAAAAAGCAAGTGTTGCTACTAGAGAAAGTTTTAGAAAAAGACTTAGAACTGGAGATCTTGATGAAAATGAAATTGAGATTGCAGTAAGTGAAAGTGGAAATATGCCATCATTTGAAATTCCAGGGATGCCTGGTGCAAACATAGGAATGATAAATATTTCGGATGTTTTAGGAAAATCAATGGGTAACAAACCCAAAAAGAAAAAAATGTCAATAAAAGAGTCATATGAAATATTGATGAATGAAGAGTCTGATAAACTAATTGAACAGGATAAAATAATAAGGGCCGCAAAGAACTCAACTGAAAATAATGGAATAGTATTCTTAGATGAGATAGATAAAATTTCTGCAAGAACAGATAGGGTTGGAGGTGATGTATCGCGTGAAGGAGTTCAACGTGATTTATTACCACTTATTGAGGGCACTACGGTTAGTACGAAATATGGACCGATTAAAACTGATCATATTTTATTTATTGCTTCAGGAGCTTTTCAATTAGCAAAGCCATCAGATTTACTACCTGAACTTCAAGGAAGACTGCCAATAAGAGTCGAGTTAGATCCACTTACAAGTAATGACTTTAAAAGAATTTTAAAAGAGCCTGATAATAGCTTAATTAAACAATATAAGGCCCTTCTAAAAACAGAAAAAGTTGATTTAGATTTTACAGAAGATGGGATTGATACTATTGCAAGTATTGCTACTGAAGTAAATTCAACTGTTGAAAACATTGGCGCAAGAAGACTTCACACCATAATTGAAAGAGTTCTTGATGAAATAAGCTTTACTGCAACTGATAGAGCTGGAGAAAAAATTACTGTTGATTCAAAATACATTCAAAATAATCTTGGAGAATTGGCAAAGGATACTGACTTATCTAAGTTTATTTTATAATTTTTTATATTCAAAATTTTGAGTAGTTTCATTTACTTGAACTTCTACTGCTCCATTTCTTAAGTGAAAATTTCTAGCCATATCAGTTAAAGGGGAAAGTGTAACAAGTCGATTTAGATGATTAGATTTTTTAATCATTTTAAAGACTTCTTTCACTATAAGTTTTCCTCCACCTTTTTTTTTTGACCAAACAGTATAAGCAATGGCGATTTTTCCTACTTTTTGATCCCTTTGAGCACTCTGTAAGAAAGCATCTTTGCTCATTAAATCCAACTCTTTAACTGATTTAGGTATTTTGTTTGTAAAGGCAAAACACATAACCGCATGTATTTCATTCTGATACTTTACACCATATATTTTTCTACCATAACTTGTTCTAAATTTATTATCTAGTTCTGGTCTTACCGGGTCTTCATTAATATTGCATTCCAATAAATTAACAAGTTCAGCTCCCTTAACCCAATCAAAAAAATTATTAAGTTTAGTTTTAATTTCTTTTTTTACTTTATTAAAATTTGTTTTATTTTTTCTAATTCTTGCTTTAATCCTTGGTTTAAATGACTTTTTATTTATATTGTAATTTATTTTCATTTTTTTTTTAAAAAAATACTAAAACTTCCTTTATTAAGGTCATTTACTTCATCAAAATTTATTTGTTTAATTTTTAGCATCAATTCTTGGTCATTTTTTATAAAATCTGGAATAGAATATTTAAGTATACTCAAATCAGTAGATTGATAAGGGTCATATTTGTTTTTTGACCTTGTTCCTTTACCAGTTATAATATTAATTTTATTCACTCCTTCTTTGTAATATTTCTCAATTATATATTTTACTTCTTTATTTGCTTCTTCAAGAGTATAGCCATGCAGATCAATTACTTTTTCAGAAAATATATTTTGTGTTTTAAGATTGGGGTTATCCTTAATTTCCACCTTTTCGTTACTATTAATAAATTTCTTCCAATCTTTTTTATCTTTATCTGAAAGTTTTTTGTTCAATTAAACTTGCGTGTCAACTAAAAGCCAATTTGGGCTTGAGGATTTGCTGTCTCTTGAAAATTTCCAAGTATCATGAACTTTTTTAATTTGATCTGGATTTCCAGAAATTATCTTTTTTTCTTTATCTCTTACTGTGGATATTATCTCACTTACAAAGTCTACGGTTACTTCAAGCATATTACCTTTTTGAATTTGATCTTTTATCTCTGATGATTTTATGCCTATAAAAGTTGTATCTGTTATTAGGCCTTTTGAATTCCTATCATTAAGTGCTTCGCTAAATTGAGAATATATTTCTTTATCCAATAAATATTTAATTTCTTTCAAATTACCCTTTGCAAAATTTGTTATAATTGTTTCATATGCAATGTTAGCACCTTTTAAAAATTCCTTTTTTTCGTTTTCTCCAAAAGTATTTACATCTAAATTTTTTTTGGGGGTCTTTTCGGGAAAATCGTGAGGAAAACTAGTGGAAATATCCTCTTCATAGCCACTTTTCTTACCTAAAATACCTCTTAATCTAAGAAAAATGAATCCAGCTATCATTGCCAAAAGTATGATATCAATGTATTCAAAACTATAACTCATTACTTAATAATATTTACTATGTTGCTTAATTTCAACTGACAATTTACACTAAATACAAATGAACGCACTTTTAATCTTAATTATAGGCATTCCTTTAATAGAAATTTACTTATTTATTAAGATTGGATCATATATAGGTGCGTTTAATACGATTTCCTTAATACTATTGACGGCAATAATTGGTGTTTGGTATGCCAGATATGAAGGATTTAATACGCTTAAATCAGGTATTTCACAATTAATGAAGAATGAAATTCCTCTTTATGAAATGATATCTGGAGCAGCTCTTGCTTTTGCAGCAATTTTATTAATTTTACCAGGATTTGCTACTGACACTTTTGGCTTTTTATTGATATTGCCAATAACAAGAAAATTATTTTTTGGAAAAATATCCAAAAAATACTCGAATAGTAATAAGAAAAAAAATTTCATAGAAGGAGAATATGAAGATATGGATGAAAAAAAATAATTTAGATGTCAATTAAATTTGAAATATTAGCAGAATACATAAAGGATCTTTCTATTGAAACTCCAAATATTGAAACTCTGTTGTATGTAAAAAATAATATTAAAAATTATCAAATGAATTTGGATATAACATCAAAGCCTTTAAAAAATAAAATGATAGAAATTTACACAAAATTAATATTTGAAGATAAAAAGAATGATACTAAAAAGTCATTTTTTGAAATCATTTATGCAACTGTAATAAATATAAAGGATGAAATAAAAGATAAAAAAGAATTAGAAAAAATGATATTGTGCGATGTACAAAATAAAATATATAAAAAAATAGAAAAGATTTTTTTTGGCTTAATAAAAGACTCTGGTTATCCTGAAATTAAATTTGAAAAAGAAGTTGATTTTGAAAAACTTTATAACGAAAAGTTAAATTAATAAAAATTTTTTTTTAGATGATTTTTTAAAAATTTATTATGATTTTCTAATTCTATATTTGAGGGAATTATAATTTTTTTTGCGTAAATTATTTTATCACTCATTTTTTCATTTTTTAAACTTTTATCAATTTTATTGAAATTAAGGGAAGGTTCTCTTTGATCTAACAAATTTATATATACTTTTGCTAATAATTCACAGTCTATTAAAGCAGAGTGTTTTTTTCTCCTAGAATTATCTATATTATATCTTTTGCATAGTGCATCTAAACTTATTCCTGCACCGGGAAACTTATCTCTTGCAATCTCCAAAGTATCAATGACATTTTCATTGGTGATTTT
>MDSW01215205.1_pt1 | contig 12735 bp, 10 predicted proteins | sample 811171 | NCBI WGS metagenome assembly MDSW01 (sample SAMN05326641, study PRJNA326480) | marine metagenome | isolation source: seawater | place: Atlantic Ocean: North West | collected 2012 | reverse complement strand
TTTGCTTCATCTAGCTATTCCAAACTAGGCTTACAGCCGACTAGCAACAATAAACTCCCGAACCTCTTCCAGTTGGTTTACTACTCGGCAAGAAGGTAATGATTCGATAAATTGCTTGCCATAACCGCGTCGCCTCATACGAGAATCAAGAATAGACACAACACCCTTGTCAGTCTTCTTACGAATCAACCGACCAAACCCCTGCTTCAACTGAATAATCGCTCGAGGAATTTGATAATGCTGGAACGGTTCGATCTGCTGACGACGTAGTTCTTCAATACGTGCTTCCGTCAACGGTTCTTTGGGAACATCAAAGGGTAGCTTGGTAATGATGACACTTTGCAACGCGTCACCGGGTATGTCTACCCCCTGCCAGAACGAGTTGGTGCCGAAAATCACTGAAGGCTCTTGTTTAAATTTTTTTATCATCTGGATAGTAGGCATCTCGCCCTGCCGAATAAGCGGAAACTGCAATCCATCTAGTTTTTCATAAATCTGGTTGAGTAAGGCATAACTAGTAAACAGAATGAATGTTCTTCCACCGCAAGCCTCCACGAGTTCTCGGCATCGATTAGCAATACCCTTAACATAAGTTTCCACAACATCTCCGGGTTCTGGAAGATCATCAGGAATATAAAGTAGAGCCTGATTGTTATAATCAAAAGGCGCCTCTAAAGACAATTCCTCATCTGGTTTATAGCCGATGCGTTCTTTAATAAATTCAAATCCTTTAGAAGTTGTAAGTGTCGCAGAGGTCATAACAATGCGATCAATCTTATCGAATACTTGCGCGTGAAGCTCTTCTGCAACATGAATAGGAACTCCACGTAAAACAAAACGATGAAAGCGTTTTCTTGGCACAATTTCCAACCAGTATACATATCCCCTCATATTCTGGTTGAGAATAGCAGACAAAGCATTATTAAACTCAAAGCAACGCTCGGAAGCAGATGAGACATCGACCCTATCTTCTTCTGTGCCCAGACCCCCTTCCAAAGATTTTAATGCCTCCCGCAGAATCTCCAATGGAGCATACAAAACATTATCCAAAGCCGGAGGTTTATAAAATCGTAGGACCCGGTCATTCTTTCCATACTCTTCCAAAAGTTGATTAAAAAACACATCCGCAGCCTGACGTGCTGCCATAACTAACTTACGTATGTGTGGTACCAAATCGTGGTCGATACGAGTGAGGAGCCCCCGCTTGGTGCGTGGGTTATGCAATCGATCTAGGAAATAGATTAGGCTCGAATTAGAAATTTCCAGCCCTAAAAACTGAGTGGCAGTTTCTTCGAGGTTTTGAGCCTCGTCAAAAACTACTGCATCAAAAGTAGGGAGCACCGCCCCAGCATTGGCAACGTTGGCAAAAAATAAATGATGATTAACAATTAAAAGATGGGCGCCAAACCATTTCTTACGTGCCTTAAAGTAAAAACAGGACGAATGAGTTTCACAGTTTTTACCCAGGCATAGATCTTTCTGTCTCCCTACCTCTTCCCATACCTGAGGAAGCACCTCAAAAGGCAAATCACTTCGAAACCCAGTCTCTGTCTCTCCGGCCCAATTAAAAATACCTTCCCACTGATTTTCCTCATCAGCGTGAGTAAACAAACCCGCCTGGGCAGATCGTTTTAACCTTCTTAACGATAGGTAGTTTTCGTTACCCATGCAGAGGGCATAACGAAACTCAATCCCCAACTTATCGCGAAGAAAAGGGATGTCGTGATTGAGAATCTGATGTTGAAGTGTCTTCGTATAAGTAGAGATGACAACTTTCTTATTATTTTCTACAGCCCATAAAATAGCCGGAATGAGGTAAGCTAAACTCTTACCTGTCCCCGTTCCCGCCTCAACGATCAAGTGATTGGCTTTTCCAAAAGCTTCTTCCACTGCAACCGCCATATCCATTTGCTGGCGACGGAACTCAAACCCTTCCAAATTAAAAGATAAAATACCTTCTTTACCTAGATAGTTTTCTACCTGCTTTGATTTCATAACCGTGCATGGTACGGGCACAATTTTAAAAGCGCAAAATTAAATTCAGGTATTGATAAAATATAAAGCTAGTTTTTTTTCGTTATCTACTTTTCAACGAGGTTGAATTATAGGACTGACTTCCTTTATAGTGAATAGTGTGAATCTAATTGGAGCCAACATGAAAAATTTCTCCTTCAGTATTTTTTTTACTCTGTATTTTGCCTCCACTATTTGGGCCCAGAATCTCGATGGAGCCCAGCAGCGAAAATTATTAAGGACTGGACAATTCGTTTTAGAGGAAATACAGAATTCCCCCGACCATAATATTCCGGCCAAGCTAATCTCAAAAGCTAAGGCTGTAATTGTCTTCCCCACCATGATTAAAGCGGGTTTTTTTGTTGGCGCAAGATACGGTAAAGGTTTTGTTTCGGCACGCTCTAGAGTCAACGGTGAATGGGGTGCCCCGGCTTTTCTTTACACTGCTGGTGGTAGTTTAGGACTTCAGTTTGGAGCAGAAACAGTAGACCTGATTCTGCTTGTCATGACGCAAAGAGGTTTGGAAGGACTACTTAGTGAAAAATTCACGCTGGGTGGCGATATCGCTGTGGCAGCGGGACCCATTGGCCGTTATGCAGAAGCATCTGCCGACGTCTACATGCAGGGAGAAATTTATTCTTACTCCAGAAGTAAAGGGATTTTTGGTGGGATTTCTGTGAAAGGAACCGTTATAACTTCAGATGTGGACGCAAATCAAGCATATTATGGCAAGCCACTAACAGCTGAGAACATCCTGCTTTCTAAGCAGACCGGAGAAGTCCCTGAGTCTGCAAGACAATTTATAAAAATATTTAACCACCTAGCTCCCTACAAAAAAAAATAGTCCGGTAGAGCTAGCTCATGATACTGACCTTATATCCATAAAGCCTTTCATAGTTCGAAATCACCCCATCTCTATTGAATAAGGGTACGGATTTTTGCACTCAGGGTGTCGAGTGTAATAACCACGATAGCGATGGCGAGTAATGCTGTTCCGGCCTCGTTATATTTAAGTAGGTTGATCCACTGCTGTAGCAGAAACCCAATCCCCCCGCCGCCAACAAACCCAATGATGGTAGACATGCGCACATTGATATCCCAACGATAAAAACTGAGAGCAAGATATGGCAATATCACCTGTGGTAACACACCAAAAAAAACTATCTGCAAGGGTTTAGCTCCAACAGCGGTGATTGCCTCTACAGGACCAGAATCAATACACTCAATCTGTTCCGAAAATAATTTCCCTAAAGCAGCAACAGAGTGTAAGCCAAGTGCTAGAACTCCGGCAAAAGGACCAATGCCTACCCAGACCACAAAAAGGATCGCCATAATCAACGGCTCTATCGATCGTAAAATATTTAGCCCAGTACGTACTATATAATAAATGATCTTACTCACTCGACTTCCCATCATGAGATTCCGGGCACCAAGAAAACTTATAGGTACCGCAACCAGAACCCCAAAAGTGGTCGCCATCAATGCTAAAAAAACTGTTTCCACCATTTTTTCAAAAGTCAGGGTCAGGGTATCACTGATCTGCCAAGGACCCTCTTCCCAACTTATTATCGCCTTCACTATTTGAGGCAAACCTCGTGCAGTGGGCGGTACAGAGATATCTCTTTTAAATGTACCGGAAGAATCCGTTATAAAAGTTCCCAATGGAAACTCCTGCTCTATAGCATTAACCCAATACAAAACTCCTAACTGATCCGGCTTTAGGTTAAGACCACTAACTGTCAAAGTATTTGTAATTGCACCTGACTGATCTGATAACAGCAGCATCGGAATCTTGCTTTCATTATCATGAATGGTGTTTTCTTTGTCGCTTTGGGAAAGGAAAAATGAAGCCTCAACTATTTGAAATTTTTTCTTACGTGTAAATAGGTCAGGCGAAACAAGCTCTTTGACAAGAGGTTTAACAAGATGAAAGTCTCTAAACAATTCTTTCATCTCGATTTCTGTAACTTTCCATCCATAGCTATATACGGCTAACACAGCCATGACGATAACCAAATACTTCGTTTTCAAGTACACAAAGGAATCTCCGCAGTTAGCCTGTAATATCTTTATCTTGCGCTCACAGCTCCTCAGCCTAGAGAGTTAATAGATAATTATCAGCCCCAGTTGTGAAACCGTAATACTCGGGAGATGCTCATTTAAACTAGGGTTTTAGTAGCACTCAGCCAGAGCAACCAAATTCCGACAAGAAGAACCATCCCGTTCAACTTGACCGACAAAGAATGTAAAACGTTAAAACGAGCTTCGAGAGCAGGCTTTTCAGCTTCGGGAGAAGCTTTTAGTCTTTTTTTAAGAGTTTTGGCTTTAGGGTTTACTGCTAAACCAGCACTAGCAGTTCCAACCATCATAATACCCCAGGCACACCATTTAAGGCCTGCTGCCTCTATAGAAAGAAGCACCAGAAAAATCAAAGTTCCGCACACATAACCAACCATGTAATAGTAAGGAAAAATAACACCAACTAGTTCCCCAGCTTTTTTGGACTCGAGAGTTTCAAAAACTATAGGAGCCACAAAAAAAGAAAAAAAGATAATGCTGCCTATCCAGCAAACTAGACTTAGCAGATAAATAAAGTCTATCAAAGTGGCGTTCACTTAACTTCCTCAATAATTTTTTGCGCCGCTGCTCTTGGGTCTTCAGAGTCTCGAATAGGTCTTCCGACAACAATCATATCTGCCCCGTCTTTTATGGCCTGGGCAGGAGTTGCAATACGATTTTGATCGTCACCCAAAACACGAGCCCATTCTGGACGGATTCCCGGAACCACAATTTTGAAACCTTCAGCATATTTTAGTTTGATCACTTTTGCTTCCTCTCCAGAGCAGACGACTCCGGCACACCCCGAATTTTGTGCCCGGGTAGCACGATCCAAAACCAGCGCCACCGTATCGATACTTTTACTCACTCCAAGATTGGAAAGAGAAGAAGCACTTGCACTCGTTAGTAACGTTACTGCCAGCACTTCCAACTTTGAACCTTTCACCTCTTGAGCCGTCTCAAGAAGCTCTTCGCCCTCTGTAGAATGGATGGTGATGTACTTGATCCCTAGTTTTGCAGCCGACTGTAAAGCTCGCCTAACTGTAGCGGGGATATCGTGAAGTTTGAGATCCAAAAAAATATTTGCCGCAGAATGGTCCTGAATCATTTTGACCACATCTGGACCTTCTCTGATAAATAGCTCCAAACCAACCTTGAAACAACCGACTACACCTTCAAGCATTGTGACGTAACGTTTCGCTTCTTTTCTATCGGGAACATCCAGCGCAAAGACTAAACGGTCTTGTGAGTTCATTATTTTTATACAATGTTAGCGTTAAAAAATTTATCAAGACACACTATTAATGATGAAAAATATTTTCAGAATAACGAGTCATAATCGAATGGTCTTTTATATCTAACTTAACGGAGTCCAAATCTTGCCCAACCATTTCTTTATACATCATTAAAGGCACATTGCCACCCGCAGAAATAGTGTGCACATAGCCACTGCCAAAACGTAGGTTCACATCGGTAAAGTAAAACTTATCATTCTGTATACCTTGAATTGTACAGGGACCTGTCAAGCTTAGACTAGATCCCAACGCCTTCACCTTCTCAATGATATTTATATCCATATTTATCCGGCTGACCATGACCTCACCACCACGAACCACCAATCGTTCGCGTGGAACAATAAGGCGAGGCGAACCGTACTTGTCAAAAAATGCATCAATACTGAACTCCTGTCCATCAATCAACCTTTGAAACACATGATGAGGACATTTTTTTATATAAAATTCCAGTTCGCTACAGTCCTCCGCAATAAACAGATCATTACTACCCTCCCCTCGGCGCGGCTTGGCAATAAAAGGGAACGAAGTTTCTATTTTCCCGGGCAAAAATGTTGAGGGGGTATCGAATCCTTCACTTTTTAGAAACTCAAATAATTTCCATTTATCGTGACAAATTTCAATAACACGATTTTTTGGAACCCATAATCGGCGGTCTTCTGCCTCCAACTCCACCCGATGTTTAGCCATGAACTCAATAGACTTGTTAGTCAAGGGAATCAAGGCTGAAATTTTTTCAACTTCACAAAAATCAAGAACGGATGGTAGACATTGAGGATCCGAAAAAAATGGCAAAATCTGGTATCGATCGGCTTCTCTAAAAGAAGGTGCAAGTGGATCACTGTCACCACAGATCCGCTCAACAGGTAGATTGTCACACTGAAAAGCATTAATGAGTGAAACCCTCCAATGCGAAGCCAAAAACAGAATCTTCAAGATTTTCATATAAAGTATCTCTTTCTAAAAGACTACTAAGTGTCGAGATTTGCTATCTGATCAAGAATCTTTGCTGATGCACCCCAAATTTCATGATGTCCAAACCTATAAATCACCCCTTCCTCGGGTAAATTTTTCCTAACTGCCCATTGTTGCGTGGAAAGTAAAGATGTGAATGGTATTTCTAAAACTTCTCCCACCTCATTCTTATCCGGCTCATACTCAGGAGGCAAAGGCAGGATGGACACAAAAGGCGTAATTTCAAACCCTAAGCGCGTATAAACAATGTTCAGTTGGCCAAACACATCCCCCTGATTAATCTCAATTGCAAGCTCTTCCCTGGTCTCTCTTAAAGCCGTTGCGAGCAAGTTATTTTCCTGACCTTCCTCAAACATTCCGCCAGGGAAACTCATCTCACCTGCATGATACTTTAGGTGAGTGGCTCTTCGGGTCATCAACACATGGGTTGTATTATCCTTTAAATAAAGCATAACCATCACAGCAGCCCGCTTGGGATGAGCGCGAGTCACTTCTCGGGCTAGAGGAAAATTGTTCTTCAGTTTATCCTTAATTAAAAACAGATCCATCGTTGTATTAGGTTACCTGCCAAGTCTTTTTGTATTCTTCGATGTCAAAACCAACAGTAATTTTATCTTTATCTATCGCTATCGGACGTTTGATCAGTCTTCCGTTTGAAGCCAGTAACTCTATCGCCTGAATGTCAGTCATGGTTGCCAGTTTGTCCTTGATCTTCAACTCACGATACTGAACGCCACTTGTATTAAAAAGTTTTTTCAGCCCCTTGGCCTTCATCGCTGACTTCAGAATCTGCTTTGTCGGCGGATTTTCAGTAATATCAAAAAGTTCAAACTTGACCTTCCTGTCTTCCAAAAAGCGGATAGCCTTGCGACAAGTGCCGCATTTATTATAAGAATATAGTTTCATTTAAAATTCTCCTTAACCAGACATGACTCCGATGGGAAGAAACTCGTTAAGTCGAGCATATGGATCCTAGAAACAAACAGATATTTCTCGCTGCCACATACCGCTTAATCGGGCCTCTTGACACAATATATTGTGGGGCCAAGTTTTAATGTATACCAAACATGGTATAATTTCACTTTACAATATCACAAGATTGGGATAATCTTTCCTCCAAAATACGAGATGCTAAAGGTCCGATAATCCCGGGAGCCCAAATAAATATGTACCTGAAAAATTTAGAATTAGAGGGTTTTAAGTCGTTTGTCGACTCCACTAACCTTGAGTTTAGAAACGGTTTTACAGCCATAGTCGGTCCCAACGGTTGCGGAAAAAGCAATGTTTCTGATGCAATTCGCTGGGTCATTGGCGAACAAAGGTCCAAAACCTTGCGTAGCACTCGTATCACGGACCTCATTTTTAATGGAAGCAGTAGCCGAAAACCTGTAAACCGAGCGGAAATCTCTCTGACCTTATCCAGCGTGCCAACGGGAATTCGAATCGCCGGAGTCCCCAACATAGCTGAAGATGTCAAAGTGACCCGTTGCTACCATCGTTCTGGCGAAAGCGAATTTTATATAAACCAAATCCCATGCCGCTTAAAGGATATCACGGATTTTCTGATGGATGCAGGCATCAGCCCAAAGGTCCTGACCATTATTGAACAGGGTCATATTCAAGATATCATCACTTCTAAGCCAGAAGAAAGGCGAATCCTAATTGAAGAAGCTGCAGGAATTCTGAAATTCAAACACCGTAAAAACGAAGCTATTCGCAAACTAGACAGTTCGCGGCAAAATTTAGAACGAGTGGCTGATATTGTTCAGGAACTAGCTCGACAGGTTGAATCATTAAAACGCCAGGCCGCCAAAGCAGAACGCTACAAAAAATACAAAGCTGAGATTAAGGAACTGTCTCTTAAGCTGTTCTCCGTAAAAGTTCGTCGCTACCAATCTCAGTTGGAAGCAATAGAAGCAGAACTCAACGAACAAACAGAAAAGAAAGTTGAGTGGAATGCCCGCCAAGCCACCTTTGAAAATCAAATCGCACAACTTAATGTCGAAATCGAAGAATCGCTCAGCCGATTGAATCAAGCCAGGGAAACCATCCATCAGTTGAAATCCCAAATCGGAAGTAGCGAGCAAAGTATTGCTTTCAAAAAGGAGCAGCGTTCTGAAGCAGAAACGGACATTGATTCCGCTACAAAAGAAGTTTCCCAAATGAAAGGGGAGATTATTGGCCTGACAACTCAGGTCGAAAATGAGAGACAAAACCTATCTACCACGCTAAAGGAAATTAACGACCAAGAAATTTTACTGGATCAGCGTAAATCTGAAAACGAACAAAAACGTGAAACTCTTCAGGCAATTCAGGAACAAGTTATTAATGGAGAAAGAAACGTTCACGCTTTATTCCAACAGACAGCCCAATCGAAAAATCAAATGACAGTTCTTGAGACTCAGGTTCACGGATTAAAAGCCAGCCAGGAAAAACTAGTATTAGAGAAGGAAGAGATTCGCCACCAAGTCCAGAAAAATCAGTCAGGTTTGGAGCAAAAAGAATCCGAACATAGGCAGAAAGTCGAAGAACTAACACGTCTAAAAGTACAACAAGAGTCCTTGCGACAGGAAACCATCTCATATGCAGAACAACTTCAAGCTGAAGCTGACAACCATAGCTCCAAAAAAGAAGACTATTTTCACAAGGCTTCTTTGCTAGGTTCATTGGAAAAATTGAGAAATCAGTTTGAAGGATTTCATGATGGTGTTAAATCACTCATGAACAATCAGAGTGGCGAACGCATTACAGGGCTCCGAGAAGTGTTAGTCGATGTCCTGCAGACTCGGCCAGAATACGAAGTGGCAATTGAAACTGCTCTGGGGGAAAAACTCCAAAGCGTTATCGTTAACACACATTCTGATTCGATGGAAGCCATAGGTTACCTTAATAACCATCATTCTGGCCGCGGCTTATTCGCTCCTCTGAATCCAAAATCGATTCCTTCCGAGCCACTTTATATGAATGGCACACAAGGAATCGTAGGGAAAGCATTAAATTTCATTGATTGCCAGGAAGAGTATCGACCTGTTATCGAATTGTTACTGAAAAGCGTTGTCGTCGTCCAGGATATGGATGTCGCCCTTCACTTACATAAAGAACCAAATTTTCATGGGACTGTCGTAACTCTAAATGGAGAAATGATTGACGCTAACGGATTTGTTACCGGAGGCTCATTGGAAAATAACTCTTCAGGATTATTGGCTAGAAACCGTGAGATAGAAGGTCTCACCAGCAGTGTCAACAGTATTCAATGCGATTTGAATACTTTACAGAAAAATATCCAAAATAAAAAACAAACCCTTTCTCAGCTAGAAGAAAACCTTAGACAACTTAATCAGCAAGTCCATACCACCGATATTGCAGCCAACAATAAGCTTAGCGACTTGGAGCAATCGCGTTTAGAGTCAGAACGCCTTAGAGAGAGGCTTTCTAACATTGACAGGGAAGTCAAGGCCCTAGATATTGAAAAAGAAAAACTAGTTACGGAGAAAACTTCCCTCGGTGAACAATTGGAATCATCTGAACAAAAAAGAGCTGCCGAAGAAGAACTTTTAATTAAGCACAGAGAAGAACTTGAACAAAGCCGGTCTGGACTTGAGGGAATTTCATCCGAGATTAGCCACCTCAAAGTCCTAATCGCCTCCCTGATTGGTAGACGAGAAAATACACTTACAGAAATTAAGCGCTTAGAACTTCAACAGCAAAACCTACAACAAAGAATTGAGCATCGTAATACAGATCTCGTTTCTAATAAGAACAGAATTACTGAAATTGGAGATGAAATTTCCACACTGGAAAATAACGTAATAAGTCTTTCCCGCAAAAAAGATCAGTTATCCGAAACAGCCGTCCAGGAAGAGGAATCACTTCAACAACAAGAAGAACGTCTAAAGGAAATGGAGCAGGATACTCGCGAGCTTTCTCGGAAAATTCAGGAAATCACCGAAACATTATCTCAGATAGAAATCAAAGGCTCTGAAAACCGTCTTCAAATTGCTCATATAGAAGAACGTGCTTATGAAGATTTCAATGCAACGCGAGAAGAGTTAAACTTGGCCTATGATGAAGCTATAAATGAATGTGAAACCGACGAGCAGGTTAAAGAATTGAAAGAAAAAGTGGCAAAATTAGGAGAGGTTAATCTTGCCGCACTTTCCGATTTTGAAAAAACTAACGAGCGTTACACTTTTTTGAAAAAACAGCAGGATGACTTAGCCGAGTCTATCGAACTCCTCCACTCAACTATTGAGAAAATAAACCACACTACAAAACAAAGGTTTCTCGATACTTTTAAGCTCGTAAATGAAAACTTTAAGAAAATTTTTTCTCGACTATTTCAGGGAGGCAAGGCAAGCCTAACCTTAATTGACGAAGCTAATCCACTCGATGCAGGAATCGAAATCACCGCCAACCCCTTTGGTAAAAGTCTGCAAAGCCTAGCGCTAATGTCTGGTGGAGAAAAAGCAATGACCGCCATAGCCCTGATGTTTGCAGTATTTAAAGTAAGACCCAGCCCCTTCTGCCTCCTCGACGAAGTGGATGCCCCACTAGATGAGGCTAATGTGGTTCGATTCCAAGAAATGCTTAAGGAAATGGCCGTAAACACACAATTCATCATCATCACTCATAACCAAAAAACCATGTCTTTTGCCAACGCACTTTATGGCATAACTATGGAAGAACAGGGTGTCTCCAAAGCAGTCTCCGTAAACTTTAATTAATCAGGCTTACAATCGCTATATACCTAATAGCGCTCCTTAGGTAAGGAAGTGTTTAAGGTATGTAAAATCACTTCTTATCCTCCATACATGAGTTATCAGAAGCTATTGCTACTATAGGCTACGTCGAGGTATAATTTGCTTCATATCAACTAACTGTAAATTGTTATGGCGGAAGCTAAAGATATTGATGATAGCCTGGAATTTCTTCGGCATTTTGATAAAAATACAGAAAACTCAGATCTTAGCTCCCTCATTCGTGAGAAGTTGAGCCTAGACAAAAAGTCTCTTGATCTTTTAGGTTGCCAGCTTAACGAGGACGAGTTCAAAACCATTGCAAGCGCTAGCCCGCTTAACTCTCTTTCTTCTCTAAATCTTGAACAAACAGGTTTAAATTCTACCGGACTCCAAGCACTCAGTAGCTCCGAGTGTTTTTGTAATCTGATTAACCTCTCTTTATCTAACAATAATCTAGACGATGAAGCTCTATTCTTTCTTTCCAAGTGTTCAGCATTATCACGTCTGAAAAACATGAGTTTATCTAGCAACGAAATTAGTGCCCTAGGAGCAAAGGTTCTTTCTCTCGCAGAAGGCATGAGCAATCTGGAGCAGCTGGACTTTTCCTATAATCGTTTGGGACCAATTGGCATTAAATCGCTAGTTGATTCAAAACTTGGTCGTCAATTAAATGATATCAATCTTCGTGACACAGGAGTTGGTGACGAGGGCCTAAAGTTTCTAATGCAACTTCCACCTCTTGAAAAAATTATCAGAATTGATTTATCCGATAATGGTTTGACTCATAAAGGAATGGATTTCTTAGGAAGATCTGAGGTGTTTCCCAACCTTAAAGTTTTGATTCTTAATAACAACTACCTTGGAGATGATGGGATTTATGCTATGACTGAGTCTTCTATGTTTAAAAATCTAGAAACACTTATCATGCACAATAATGGCTTGACTACAGACAGTGCCATTTCTCTGTCGACATCTAAATCAATCACACGGCTTAGAATGTTAGATCTGAACAACAATGATATACGTGCTGAGGGGGTAGAGGCTTTAGTAGGGTCTGCAAATATGAAAGGTATGGAGACTCTAGATCTCGGTGAAAACAAAATCGGGCAAGAAGGCGCAAAGGCCTTAGCGCAATCTCAATACTGTTCCGAACTAAAATCTTTGAGGCTGAACAATAATAATATTGCCGATAAGGGAGCTGCAGCCCTCGCCAACTCTACTACCCTAACTCAATTGGAGTCTTTATATCTGGAAAACGAAAACTGGATTCACGCACAAGGCATCAAGGCAATGTCTGAATCCATAAACCTTTCCAGCTTACGTCGTCTAGAGCTCGCTCTCAATGTCATTGGTGATGAGGGCGCTATTTACCTTGCCAATTCTAAACAACTTTCTGGCCTGCATTTTTTAAACGTAGCAGGCAATAAACTTAGTCCTAAGGGAGAAGATGCGCTACAAAAATCGACTGCACTGACTAATCTCCAGGTTCTTGAAATTGTTTAAAATGACCATTTGCCACTAATGGCACCCGATTATTTTTTACCTACAAAAAAAGACTACTTAGAGAGACTATGGTCGAACAGCCAACAAGTTAAAAGTATTTTGCGTCCCCAACAGCCGGTTTGCCAACCAGGCATTAAGCCCATAACGGCGAGCAC
>MDSW01142467.1_pt1 | contig 12735 bp, 6 predicted proteins | sample 811171 | NCBI WGS metagenome assembly MDSW01 (sample SAMN05326641, study PRJNA326480) | marine metagenome | isolation source: seawater | place: Atlantic Ocean: North West | collected 2012 | reverse complement strand
TCCCTCGCGATCGCGCCCGGGATCGCGCCCCTCGCGTCGGCGTCCCGCGCGACGGACCCGAGCGGACGCGGCGCGCGCGCCGCGCCGCCGAATCATCGCGCGGCAAAAGAGCCCCGGGAGGCTCACGTGGGTGCGGGGAAGGGAGTACGGAAAAGCGTCCGGCGCGCGCGCGCGCGCGCCTCGCACCTCGCGTCGCGCTCCGACTCGCTCGGCGCGTATCCGATCACCGAGCGCGCGTCGTCGTTTCGCCGCGACGCGCGTTGACCGGCCGATGTGCGTTCGTCGTTCGCCTCGAGCGCGCCGACGAAAGTGGCGCGCGCGCGCGGGGATGCCGGGCGCTCGGTGCGGGAAAGCGCTTCCGTTCCGGTCACGCGAAGCCGCGCTTTCCCGCTCGCGGGGGTCACAAATCCGCGGTGTCAGTGCGCGAGATTTCCGGGGAGTCGAAATCGCCAATCGCGAGACCCCACGTCGAGTCGAGACGGATGGGGCCGATCGCCACCTGTCCGTCACGGGTCAAAGACCCAGATTGATCGATCCCCTCTACGCTTTCAAGCAACGGTCACCTCGGGGTTTTCCCGAGACCCGCTCGAGCGGTTTGACTCCCCCGATCGAACCCGCGATCGACCGCTCAGGAGCGACGGTTCGACGATCCGACGCTTCACGCACCGCGGATTTTTTCGCCCCGCCCGCGATCGACCGCGAATCGCGAAACCGAACCCCCGGTCGGGAGCGCCGCGATCCCGGGTCGGGACGAAATCGACCGAGCGTTCGTGATCCGGTGCCACCCCGATCAATCGGATCGGCGGGGTGGGTCAAAGCCGCGAGAACGAACGATGGGAACGAGGAGACGAAAGGTAGACGCTAGCTAGCGCGAGGCAACCCACCGCGCCGGGCAAGCAAGCCTTTTTTTTTTTCTCGTCCCGCGGAGGAGTCTCACCAAACACATCTCGCGCAAACTCCGCGAGACAGCCAAGCCAGGCTGCCGGCGCACTTTTTGAAAAGCTCGCTGACGCGGCGCGCGGACATAGACCCCCGCGCGCCGCGCACGACCCCCCCATGGAGCCGATCGTGCTCGGTAAGCGCTCGCGCGCGCCGGAGGCGAGGAAGGCGCCCGCACCCGCCGCCGGGGACCGCAGGTGCGCGCACGGCAAGGCCCACAACGGGTACTACTGCAAGGAGTGCCCCGGGAAGGGCATCTGCGAGCACGGGAACAACCGAAGCATCTGCGGGGCGTGCGGGCGCGCGCGCGCGCCGGAGGCGAGGAAGGCGCCCGCACCCGCCACCGGGGACCGCAGGTGCGCGCACGGCAGGGCCAACGGCGGGTACTTGTGCAGGGAGTGCCCCGGGAAGGGCATCTGCGAGCACGGGAGGCAGCGAAGCCATTGCAAGGAGTGCGGGGGCTCGAGCTACTGCGAGCACGGGAGGCAGCGACACAAGTGCAAGGAGTGCGGGGGCTCGAGCATCTGCGAGCACGGGAGGGAGCGAAGGAGGTGCAAGGCGTGCTGGGCCTCTCAGGTCTGCGAGCACGGGAGGGTGCGAAGCGTCTGCGAGGAGTGCAGAGGAGGGTGCGTCTGCGAGCACGGGAGGCGGCGAAGCAAGTGCAAGGAGTGCAAGGCCTCCCAGATCTGTGAGCACGGGAGGCAGCGAGACACGTGCAAGGCGTGCAAAGGCTCGAGGACGGGCCCCGGGGAGGCGGTGCGTCGCAAGGGTATGCTGCGCTGGCCAGGCGATGTTGCCAAGGACTGGAACCGCTGCTTGCAGGGCTACACCCGCGAGACGTGCTGCGCGTGCGCGCCCAGAGAGTTTCCGAGGTTTTTTTCGAAAGATTAAAGTAGTCTAGCTACTTTTGTATAGACTATAGAGGATGTGAAATCGCGCCCCTCCGCAACCGCCGACCCGTCTCGCCCGATCGCATCAGAGCTCCTCCCTCCCCCTGGCGGCGCCGTCCTCGGGAACCTCCCCCGCGCCCCCCCCGTCGAACCCGGGGCTCGCCAGCCGCCTCGCGAAGTGCCGCGTCACGTCCAAATACAACCCGGGATCCGCGCGCGCGCCCAGGGTTCCGGCCTCCCCCCGACCGTTCGAAGAAGACCCCCCTCCCGGGTCCGCGCCCCCCGCCCCCTCCTCCCTGATCGCCGCGTGCCACCCCGGCTCGTCCGCGCGCGCGTCCTCCGCGACGTCGTACGCGGCGTACCCCGGCCTCGCGGCGGCGGGCTCGATCTGCGTCCCCTCCCCCCACTCGTTCCAGCTCGTCACGCCCACCGCCGCGGGCGCCGCGTCGAGGGCGAGGCGCCACCGGCGCGCGTACCGCCGCCCGCCCTCCCTCCCCCGCGTCGCCCTCGCGTTCCAAGGGCGGACCTTCGTGTCGTTGTACCCGGGGCCGACGCACGGCACGAACGCGAGCCGCCGCGACCGGGCCTCCTCGGCCATCCCCCGCCACCGCGAGGGATCGGACGCGTCGCTCGACGCGTCGCTCGCGAAGTACGTGTACGCGCCGTCGAAGCCCCCGCGCTCAATCTGCGCCGCGTCCGAGCGCGTCAGCCAAAGACCCACGAAGAACCCGTCCAGGGCCGTGCCGCGGACGGAGGACCCGGATGATCCGGAGGAACCGTCGGTCCGCGGTCCCAGGAGCGTCGCCCACTCGGCGGCGGCGGTGAGGTACGAGTCGTACACGAAAAACACCGGGCCCGAGCCTCTCTCGGCGCCGCCGCGCAACAGCGCGTCGCTGGCGCCGAACCGGTCGATCAGGTACCGCAGGTCCGCCCTGACCGTCTCCGCGGTCCGGCCGGGGTACGGCTCGAGGTGGAACGCGACGCGCATGCCGCCGCCCTCCCCCGCGAGACCGAGACCGCCGTCGAGACGGTCGCCGTCGTCGCTCGTCGGATCGCTTCGCCGCCGGATCGATCGCTCGGCGGCAGCGACGAGCGCAAACACCGCCTGGTCCGTGTTGACGCCCTGACTGTCCGCGGCGCCCTTGTGCTCCGGGCGGCCCCACCAGCTCACCGCGAAGGCGTCGATGCCCGCGGCGAGCGCCTCCTCGATCTGCGCGTCCAGCGCGTTGGGGTCGACGGAGCTGTAGCACCCGCGCTCGGGGTAAAACGCCGCGTGGACGCGTTGGGGCGGCTCCAGGCGGACGTGCGCCGCGAGCGCCTCCGCGTCCGGGTCCGCGGACCCGAACGTCGCCGCGTTCACCGCGGCGTCCCAGTGCGGCAGCGCGGCGTGGTTCCAGTGGCGGTACGACCCGTCGTTCTCGGGGTTGCCGTACCAGGCGTAGTAGAAGGCGACGACGGGGGGGCGGCTCAGCGTCGCGCCTCGCGCGGAGAAGTGCGGATGCGCCACGACCTCGCCCGTGCTCGGCTCGCGGCGGAGCGATGACGGGGAAGCGCGCTGCGCCGTCGCGGGCGAGGCGAGGAGCGCGAGCGCCAGCGCGCAGAGAAGGCGCCGCCGGGGAAGCGGCGGGGGCATCGTCGCCGATATCGACCACCCGCCGCCGCCGGAGTGGTCGGAGGAGAGCCCGACCACGGGGCGGGGAATGGACGCCGGGGAAGGGAGAGTTTCCCACGTGCTGACTTGGCGCGCGCCGCGCGCGCGCGCGCGCGCACTGGCGCCCGCCTGTCAGCAGCCCCGCGCTTGAAAACCCGGCTCCGTCGTCTCGGACGGATCCCGCGCTCCCTCACACGTCTCCGCCCTCCTCGCGCGATCCATCGCCTGTTCCCTCGGGCGCCACCGCGCGGCGCCGCGCGATGCCCGCGGCGGCGCCCTCCCCCGCGCTCGGCGCGGCGCGGGGTCCCGCGAACGCGACGCGTCGCCGTCGCCCCGGTCTCTCCTCCCGCGGTGCCGCCCCCGCGGTCGTCGGCGTCGGCGTCGCGCCGCTCCGCGCTCGCCTCGCGCGCCCGCCTCCTCGCGCCGCGGCGCGCGGCTTCGGCTCCGACGCCGCGGACGACGGCGGGGCGTCCTCGGAGGACGGCGACGCCTCCGCCTCCCCCCCCGACGGCGGCGACGCGGCGACCGTCCTCGCGTCCTCCGCGCGGACGAAGGACGCGGCGCGCCGGGCGGTCCTCGCGACGGCCGATCGCCTCCTCCCCGACGGCCGCGACGTGAACGCGCGCCTCCCGGAACATAACGGCGAGACCATCCTGACGCGCCGCGCGGAGGCGGGCGCGAGCGCGGACGTCGCCTTCCTGCTCGCCGCCGGCGCGGACTGCGACGCGAGGAGCGACTCGGGGTGGACGCCGACGCACGGCGCCGCCGAGGCGGGCGACGTGGCGTCGCTCCGCGCGCTCATCGACGCCGGCGCCGACGTCGACGCCGTCGCCGACTCGGGGAAGACCCCGAGGGATATCGCCAGGCAGTACGGACGCGAGGAGGCCGAGCGGTTCCTCGAAGCCGCCGGCGCGAGGTGGGGGGTGGGTCGCCCGGAGGAGGACGAGTCGTCCTCCGAAGACGACGCGTCGAACGACGCCTCGTCAAACGACGCCTCCGAGTCGGATTTCGAAGCGTACGACTTCAACGCCGAGTTTTACTCGGAGGACGAGGAGGACTTCGAGGCGTTCGAGGGTGAGGAGGACGAGGAGGAAGACGAGCGGCTCGAGTCGGACGGGGAACGACGTCCCCCCGTTTCCGTTTCCGCGGGGACCCGCTCGACCCCCGCGTCTCGCCTGGACGCGCTCTTGGCGTCCTCGGCCAGCTCGGGCGGGGCCGTCACCGTCGACGCGATCGCTTCGGTGTATCCTTACCCCCTGGACCCGTTCCAGCTCCGCGCGACGGCGTCGGTGGTCGCCGGCGACTCGGTCGTGGTTTCCGCGCCCACCGGGAGCGGCAAGACCGCCGTGGGCGAGACGGCGATCATCGCGGCGCTGTGCGCGGGCCGCTGCGCCGTGTACACCACGCCGCTGAAGGCGCTCTCGAACCAGAAGCTGAAGGAGTTCCAGGCGCTGTTCGGGACCCGGCGGGTCGGTCTGAAGACGGGCGACGTCGACGTCAACTCGGAAAACGCCGACGTCGTGATCATGACGACGGAGATCCTGAGGAACATGCTCTACCCGTCCGCGACGGAGGGCGGCGGGTCCGCGGACGACGAGGCGGCGACGATCGGGTCGAAGAACGCGTCGTCGACGCTCGTCGCGGACGGTCGCCTCGACGACGTCGGGGTGGTCGTCCTGGACGAGGTGCACTACCTCTCCGACCCCGGGCGGGGGACGGTGTGGGAGGAGACGGTCATCTACTGCCCGCCCGCGATCCAGCTCGTGTGCCTCTCGGCGACGGTCGGGAACCCGGACGACCTCGCCGGGTGGATCGAAACCGTACACGACAGCCGCCGAACCGCGGCGCCGATGGGGCGCGGCGGTCCTTCTTCGGCCGGTCAATCGCCCCGACCCGCGCGGTGCGACGTGGTCGCGACCGACCGAAGGCCCGTGCCGCTGAAGTGGCACTTCTCCATGCGCCCGGACCGGAGGATGTGGCCCGGGCTGGGGCCGCTGCTGAACCGCCGCGGCGACGCGATGAACCGCGAGCTGCTCCCCTTCTCCGCGGACGGCGCGGCGGCGTGGGCGGAGGCGCAGCGGCGGGGCGGGAGCGGGAGGGACGGGTGGGCCGGGGACGGGTGGGACGCGTACGGGGACGAGGCGTACGAGGAGGAGGAGGACGGGTCGTCGTACGAGGGGGGGTTTCTGCGCCGCGGGAAGCGGCGAAACGACGCGGCTTCTCACGACCCGGCTTCTTCTTCTTCCGCCGGGAGAAGAGGACGCGCGTCGCGCTCCCGGTCCCGGTCCCGTCGCCGCCGAGCGGCGTTCGACCTCGAGCCCGCGGCCGCCGCTCCGTACGCCGGCCCTTCCCCCGCGACGGACCGCGCTTTACGGCGTCGTTTCGTGCCTCACGTCGAGACCACGGTGGGTCAGCTCGTCGCCGCGGACATGCTCCCCGCGGTGTGGTTCATCTTCAGCCGCAAAGGGTGCGACCAGGCGGCGCGGTACCTGGCGGAGCGCGGCGCGAGCCTCGTCACGCCCCGCGAACGCCGCGAGATCGAATCCGCGCTGGCGGCGTTCGAGGCGCAGAACCCCGCGGCGGTTCGCCCCGAGGCGATCGCGCCCCTGTTGCTCGGCATCGCGTCGCACCACGCGGGCCTCTTACCCGCGTGGAAATCGCTCGTGGAGCGTTTGTTTCAGCGCGGCTGCCTGAAGGTGGTGTTCGCCACCGAGACGCTCGCCGCGGGGGTGAACATGCCCGCGCGGTGCGCCGTGTTATCCGCGCTGAGTAAGCGCGGGGACCGGGGCCCGCGGTCGCTCACCTCGAACGAGTTCATGCAGATGGCCGGGCGCGCCGGGCGCAGGGGGTTCGACGGCGTCGGCCACGTCGTGTGCTGCCAGAGTCCGTTCGAGGGCCCGGACGACGCGTTCCGCCTCGTCTCCAGCCCGCCCGAGAACCTCACCAGCCGATTCTCCGTGACGTACGGCATGGCGCTCAACCTGATCCGGTCGGGGAAACCCCTCGGCGCCATCAGAGACGTCGTCGAGCGGTCGTTCGGGAACTATCTCGGCGGGCGCGCGAAGAGGGATCAGACGAGGGAGCTCTCGAGGGCGGAGGAACGCGCGGAGGCGCTGCGCGCGCAAATCGCCGCGGGGCAGGACGTCGTCGAGCCGGAGGAGTGGGCGAGGTACCTCAAGCTCGACGGAAGGCTCAAGGAGGAGCGGAGGCTGCTGAAGATCGTCGCGAGGCAGACGGAGGAGGCGAGGACAGTCGCGGCGAGGGAAGGCGTCAGGGAGGCCGCAGAGGCGGTCGAGGAGGAGCGGTCAAGACGAGACGCGGAGGGCGGAGTCGAGGGCGGAGTCGAGGGCGAGGAGAATCTCGTCTCGGGGTTCGGGTTCGTCGTCGTCGTCGTGGAGACGAAACCGGCGGAGGAAAGCGCCTCGTCGGAACGCGCCTCGTCGGAAAGCGCCTCGTCGCCGTCGCCGGTGACGATCGGGCTCATGCCCGACGGGACGTGGCGCGGCGGGGAGGCGGACGCGCCCCTCGCGGAGACGACGCCGGAGGCAATGATGGAGGATCCCTTCTTCAGAGACCCCCCCGACGCTTCTTCCGATTCGTCTTCGGAGGGGGCGCGCGACGCGAACTCCGCGAACGCGCCCGCGGACGAACCCCCCTCGCCCTCGCCGCCGCCTCCGAAGCTCGTCGCGGTGGCGCTCTTCGCGGACGCCGATCTCGATCTCGATCTCGAGCACGAGCTCGGCGCGGATTCCGACGGGTCCGGTTCGTCTCCGCCGCCTCTCTACGAGGGCCTCGCGCGCGACGGGACGTGGATGCGCTTCGACGCCGCCGCCGTGCACGCCGCGTTCTCGGCGTCGTTCGTCCCCCCGGGTCCGGGTCCGGGTCCCGCTCCCGGGTCGGCGTCCTCGTCCTTCTCGGCGTCGTTCCCGCGCGCCCTGACCCCCGAGACGGCGTTCGGGATCGGCCGCGGGCCGCCGCACCCGGCGTCCGCGGCGTGGACGCGCGTCGGGGACGCGCGAACGGGCGCCGTCGCGCTCGCGGCGGCGGGCGACGACGCGAGCGCCGCGTTCGCCGCGCGCGCGTTTTCGGCGTTCGCCGCGGACGCGTTCGTCTCGCCACTCGTCGACGGCGTGCGCGGCGACGCGCGCGACGACCCGGGGGTTTCCTCCTCCTCCTCCTCGCTCGTCACTCCCGCGTCCGTTTTCGCTCACTTTTCCGCGAGCGGGGATTCCTCCGGGTTCGCCGACGCGTCTGATTTTTTGGAGCAGCAGCGCGCTCGGGTGGCGTCGACTCGTCGCGAGCTCGAGGCGATGCGCGCGTTTAGCGATTTGCGGCGTGCGGTGAAGTTGGAGCGTCGGCGCGTCTCCAAGCTCGCGAAGCTGGACGAGCGCGTCGCGCGGCTGAGACGCCGCGTGAGCGAGTACGAGGCGGCGGGGTGGGACGAGTTCGTCAGGGTCGTGGACGTGCTCGTGGAGGAGGGCGCGCTCGCGGACCCCATCCCGGCGAGCGCGCGCGACGCCATCGACGCCGAGACGGCGGAGTCGATTCGCGTCGCGTTGGCCGAGCTCGACGCCGAGCGCGACGCCGAGCGCGACGCCGAGCGCGACGCCGACGCGACCGGTTCTTCGAGCGACCGGCGGTTCCGCGACCCGCTCGAGGGCGTGTTCGACTACGAGCCGGACATATCTTTCGACCGCCCCTTCCGCATGGCGGATCTGGATCTCGACCCGGACGACGCCAGTTCGGATCCGTCGGATTCCGAGTCGTCGGCGGAGGCGGCGCTCCGGAAGCGGCGTTCGGACGCTCGCGCGGCCCGCGAGCGGCGCATCGTCGCCGACGCCCAGCGCCGCGCGCGCGAGGCGCGCCGCGCGCTGCGTTGGCGCGACGACGAGGAGGACGCCGACGCGAACGGGGACGACGACCGACCCGCGGATGTCGCCGACGACTCGGCGGCGTATTCGATGGCGTATTCGACGGCGTATTCAGCGGGTGGCTCGTCGAATCCGAATCCGTCGTCGTTGTCTTCTCCGTTGGCGCTCACTCCGCTCGGCGAGGTGTGCGCGACGCTTCGCGGCGAGAACGAGCTCTGGCTCGGCGTCGCGGCGACGGTGGCGGGCGGGTTCGACTCGCTCGCGCGCCCCGAGGAGTGCGCGGGTTTGTGCGCGGCGCTGTGCGCGGACGCCAACCGCGCGACGCTCTGCGCGTACGGCCCGAGCCCTTCGCTGGCGGCGGCGCTGGCTCGGCTCGAGCCCTCGGCGGAGGCGGTGGCGCGGACGCAGCTCGAGGCGGGCATGGACGCGCCGGTGGTTCTGAGCGCGGATTGCGCGGCGCTCGTCGAGGCGTGGGCCGCGGGCGCGAGCTGGGACCAGGTGAGGAGGGACACGGAGCTGGACGAGGGCGACGTCGCGAGGGTGTTTCGCAGAACCGCCGAGCTGCTGTCGCAGATGGCGAGGACGCGCGAACTGGGGGCGGAGACGAGGAGCCTCGCGAAGAGGGCGAGCCAGGCCGTCCTCAGGCCACCCATCACGGACCTCACGTGATGTCACCAGACTATCTTTATGCGCACGGTGGATGACCGCCGTATCGTATTACTTTCGTGTATGGAGATGGGATAGACTATTTAAACTCTAGCTCTAGAGAGACTACCTTGTCTCCTCGTGCGCATCACCCCCCTCCCGTGTCGTTGAGCGATCGCAGGGCGAGCTCGATGCGCTCGATGCCCTCCTCGAGCGTCTCCTCGTCGCCCGCGACGGCGACCCTGAACCACCCGGGCTCCGCGCGCCCGCACTGCCCCCCCGGAATCGCGAGCGTCGCGTGCGTCTCCGCCAAAGTCTCCCACAGCGCCCTCTCCCCCGCCCACGTCGCGCTCGGCCGGATGAACCCGCGAAAATCGCACCACACGTGGAGCCCCGCGCGCGACGCCGCGGTCGGCACCGCCGGCGCCTCTCCCGGGTCGACGACGGCGCCCGTCGCGACGCCCAGCCGGGCGAACCGGTCTCGCGCCGCCGCCCTGCGCGCGTCGAGGCGCGACGCGTGGCGAGCGAACGCCTCCCGCGCGGCGACGCCGCCGTCGCCGAGGAGCGCGTGCGCGCTCGACGCGTACGGGTCCGAACCGACCGCGCCGCGAACGGCGTCGCTCAGGGTGAGGAAGACGCACGTCGTCTTCCCGAGGCTCACCCCCGAGGCCGCGCCGAAGCTCGCGAGCGCGTGCGTTTTCGCGTCGCCTCGGCGCCACAGCGCCGTCGCGGACGCGAACCCCGCCGCGCGACCCCACGGCGGCGGCGGGTTCGCCGATTCGAACGCCTTCGAACGACCTTCGAACGACCTTCGAACCGATTCGTCGTCCGACGCCGCCGCGCTAACGTCGGCGACGACGGACGCCGCCGCCGTCTCGTCCGCGACGAGGTGCGCGCGCGTCCGGGCGCACCACCGCGACGCGGCGGCGATCTCGGCGGCGCTCGCGAGGCGGCCGGTCGTCGGGGAGGGGGTCCCGACGACCACCGCGGCGACGGGGACGCCGTCCGCCGCGAGCGCCGCCTTCGCGTCGTCCAGCGCCGCGACGAGGCGCGCGGCCGCATCATCGGCGGAGGGGGACGAATCGGAATCGGAATCGTCTCGCGTCGTCGGGTCGGCGGAGACGCATCCGACGCCGAGGCGCGCGAGCGCGCCCGCGGGGGAGGGCCACGCGGGTCTGTGCGGGGCGACGACGACGACGCCTCCGAAGACGCCTCGCGCGGCGTCGCGGTGCTCCCGCCGCGCCTCATCTTCCTCCTCCTCTTCCTCCTCCTGCTGATTCTTCTCCTTCTCCTCCTCCGCGCGGACGACGCAGCACGCCGCGACGAGCGCTTCCAGCGCGTCCGCCTCGGACGTCTCGCGCGCGAACGAGAGCCACGTCGGATCGAGCCACGTGCCGTCGTCGCTCGCGAACGGGCCGCCGAACCCCGCCTCGAGCAGCAGGCTCGCCGCGCACCGCTTGAGCTCGGCGCCGGAGCTCGGCGCCGCGCGCTCGGGGCCGACGCCGGAGGTGTCGTACCCGTCCAGGAGCGTCGACTCGGCGCGCGCGAGGTCGCAGTACCCGGAGGGGTTGGACGAGGAGAAGGGATCCTCGGACGCGCGGCGAGACGCATCCGCGAGCGCATCCACCGTCACCCCGCCGAGTCGGTCGGAGTCCGAACGCGCGGCCGCGCGCACGCCGCGCGAGTCGCGCGCGGCGCGGAGTGCGCGCGCGGCGCACGCGCGCGTAGGAGCGACCCGCGCGGCCATCGAAGGGCCGCGCCCGAGACGCCGCGCGAAGGACACTGGTCGAGCGGCGCAATTGCTAGGAAACCGTGACGGTTCACGACTACGAGTGTCCTTAGAGCGAGGGAGTGCAGCCGACGAAAAGGTGGTCGCGCGGCAATGAAATAAGCTCTCTCGTCAAATGGGCGCTGCGCGCGTCTCGACGCCACCCACCCACGCTCCCTCCCTCTCCCCGGAATGACACGCTCACTGATCGTCCACGACGGGCGCGGGCCTCCACGCGACCTTCGCGCCGTCCATGAGCGCGACGCCCTTGGCGCGCATGTCGTCCCTCAGCCGGTCGCTCTCCTCGAAATCCTTCGCCGCCCGAGCCGCCTCCCGCGCCGCGATCGCCGCGTCCACGTCCTCCGCCGTGAGCCCACCGCGGATTAGGGCCAGCTCGCGAAGCTTCTCCAACATGCCGCCCGCCTCGGACCCCGGGGGAAGGCCGACGGCGTCCAGGCAATCCTCCGCCGCGGCGAGCAACTCTCGCAGCGCCGCGTCCCGCCCGACGGCTTTTTTCCCCTTCTTCGTCGACACCAAATCGTTGAGCGTCTTGAGCGGCGCGGATAAGGACGCGATCGCGAGGGGGGTGTTGAGATCGTCCGCCAGGGCCGCCCGGACGGCGTCCGCGGTCTCGGCCGCGAGCGCGATGCCCTCCGCCGCGATCCCCGTCGGCGGCTTGGGTTTCGCGCTCGCGTCTGCCGGTTTCACCGCCTCCGCGTACGCCTCGGCGGCGTCGTCGAGCGTCTGGTACAGGTAATACAGCCGGTCGCTCGCCTCCTCCAGGGCCCTCTGGGTGTAGTTGATCGGGGCCCTGTAGTGCGTCCCCAGGAGCATCCACCGGAGCGCGATCGGGTGGTACCTCGCGGTGACCTCGCGGATCGTGAAGAAGTTCCCGAGCGACTTGGACATCTTCTCCGAGTCCACCTTGACGAACCCGTTGTGCACCCAGTACCGAACGAACGGCGTCTCGTCCTCCGCGGCGCCGTCGCCCCGTGTTTTTATCGGCCCGCCCTCGCCCTCTTCGCACTCTCTCCTCCCGCACCGGCACGCCGCGGTGCTCTGCGCGAGCTCGTTCTCGTGGTGCGGGAACACGAGGTCCTGCCCCCCCCCCGTGGATGTCGATCGCGTTGGTTCCCCCGAACGTCGCCTCGATCATCGCGCTGCACTCGATGTGCCACCCCGGCCTCCCCTTCCCCCACGGGCTCTCCCACTCCGGCTCCCCGGGCTTCGCCGCCTTCCAGAGCGCGAAGTCCGCGGGGTTCTTCTTCCGGTCGTCCACCGCCACGCGCTCGCCCGCGCGGTTATCCTCCAGCTTACGACCGCTCAGTCGCCCGTACTCCGGGAGCGCGTCCACGGCAAAGTACACGTCGCCGTCCCCGGTCGGGTACGCGAATCCCTCCTTCACCAAACGCTCCGTCATGTCGATGATGTCGCCGATGTGCGCCGTCGCCCTGGGCTCGAGCGTCGGGGGGAGGCACCCCAGGCTGGCGACGTCCTCGTGGAAGGCGTCGATGAACCGCTCGACCAACGCGTCGCACGTCTCGCCGTTTTCGTTCGCGCGCGCGATGATCTTATCGTCGACGTCGGTGAAGTTGCGGCAGTACGTGACGTCGTAGCCCTGGCGCGTCAACGCGCGGTACAGCACGTCGAAGGCGACGTACACGCGCGCGTGGCCGATGTGGCTGTAGTCGTACACGGTGACGCCGCAGACGTACATCGTGACCTTGTTCGAGTCGGGGTCGGAGGGAACGAAGAGCTCCTTCCTCCGGCGCATCGTGTCGTGCAGGCGCAAGCCGAAGCCGTCGCCGCCGCCGGGGGGGGGCGGGGCGGGGGAGGACGCCTCGGACGGCTCCGCGACCGCGCGCGCCACCGCGGTCGTGAACCGGCGCGGGTCGCCGCCCAGGTGCACGGGGCCGGGGGAGGCGGCGATGGAGGAGGGGCTGCTGGAGGGGGGGGAACGGCGAAGGGTGT
>MDSW01044799.1_pt1 | contig 12735 bp, 13 predicted proteins | sample 811171 | NCBI WGS metagenome assembly MDSW01 (sample SAMN05326641, study PRJNA326480) | marine metagenome | isolation source: seawater | place: Atlantic Ocean: North West | collected 2012 | reverse complement strand
TTATGCAAGTCAAAAAATAAATTTCTCTAATGAAAATTATATTAAAAAAATTTCTATAATTTTTCTAATTTCATATTCTATTTTTTTATTTAAAAATATTTCTCGTATTTCAAATGAGCTTAAATTATCTGAAACTGGTCATCATAATTTTAGCAATTTTCCATTTTATTGGACAGATAAAAAATCATTTAAAAGAATAAAAATAAATAATCATGATTTATATTTAACAAATGGAAAATGTTGGGATACCCCATCAACTTGTGTAAGGTTTACGGATTCAATCAAAATTACAAAAAAAAATAATTATATTTTTTATATTAAAACTAAATGAAAAAAAATTCATTAATCTCAATAATAATTACATATTATAAAAAAAAAATATTTTTAGAAAAAACTCTAAATTCTATTTTTAATCAAACTTATCAAAATTATGAGCTTTTATTTGTTTATGATGACAAAGATAGAAACGATTTAAAATTTGTAAAGAAATGTTTGTCTAAATTTAGAAATAAAAAACTTATAATAAATAAAAAAAATTTAGGTGTTGCAAAATCTAGAAATAATGCAATTAAATTTTCCAAGGGTACTTATATCGCTTTTATCGACTCAGATGATATTTGGAAAAAAAATAAATTAAAAAAACAAATACAATTTATGCAAAAAAATAAATGTAATTTTTCATTTACTTCATATTCTATAATTAATGAAAAAAATGAAATTTTAGCTAAAAGAAATGTTTTTTTTGATGCAAATTATAAAATATTATATAATTCAAACATTGTAGGACTTAGTACAGTTATGATTAATAAAGCAATTAAACCTTTAATTAGTTTTCCGAATTTAAGAACACAAGAAGATTTTGCTTTGTGGCTTAAACTTTGTAAAAAAGGGGTAGAATTAAAACACTTAAAAAATAACTTATCATTTTGGAGAAAAACAAAGAAATCTTTATCCTCAAATATATTAAATAAAATTACAGATGCTTTTAAACTCTATTATATGTATGAAAAAAAAAATTTTATATTTTCTGTTTATAGTGTATTAGTTCTTTCCTATAATAAGTTGTTAAACAAGAGATTTAAATAAATTGAAAAAAAAAGCTTTAATTACAGGAATAACAGGTCAAGATGGTTCTTACCTTGCCGAGTTCTTACTTAAAAAAGGCTATATTGTTCATGGTATAAAAAGAAAATCTTCAACATTTAATACCACCAGGATTGATCATATTTACAAAGATTTTCATGAGGCATCTAACTTTTTTTTGCATTATGGAGATTTGGCGGACTCAAATAGTCTTGTAAACATTATCAATAAAATAAAACCTCATGAAATTTACAATTTGGGCGCACAAAGTCACGTGGGCCATTCTTTTGAAATTCCTGAATATACTTCAGAAGTTACCGGTTTAGGTACCTTAAGAATTTTAGAGGCTATGAGATTTCTAAATCTCTCAAAAACCAAGTTCTATCAAGCTAGTACTTCAGAGCTTTTTGGAGAAACTTTTGGAAAAATCAATTCATTTAATGAAAAATCTTTAATGGTACCAAAATCACCTTATGGTGTTTCAAAATTGTATTCGTATTGGATTACAAAAGTATACAGAGAGGCTTATGGTTTTTATACATGTAACGGTATCCTTTTTAATCATGAAAGTCCAAGGCGTGGAGAAACATTTGTAACAAGGAAAATTACAATGTTTTTTGCAAAAAAAATTTTAGGTTCAAAAGAAATTCTTTATTTAGGAAACCTTAATGCAAAAAGAGATTGGGGTCATGCAAAAGATTATACAGAAATGCAATGGAAAATTCTTCAACAATCTAAACCTGATGATTATGTTATTGCAACTGGTAAGGCAATTAGCGTCAGAGAATTTGTTAATGAATGTTGTAAATATTTAAAATTAAAAATTAAATGGGTTGGTAGCGGTATTAATGAAAAAGCTTATATCATTAAAGGTAATAAGAAAGAATTGATTATTAAAGTTGATAAGAAGTATTATAGGCCTTTGGAAATAGATTATTTAAAAGGCAATCCAACAAAGGCTTTAAGAAAATTAAAGTATAAGCTTAAGAACACTTTACAAGATCTTGTTAAGGATATGTTGGACTCGGATATAAAATTAGCAAAGAAAAAATAAAAAATTTAATATTCAATGAAAATTACAGATAATATTTTTATAGCAGGCCATAAAGGTTTGGTAGGAAGCTCAGTATTAAAAACGTTAAAAAACAAGGGTTATAAAAAAATTATCACTGTAGATAAAAAAAATTTAGATTTGAGAAATTCTGATAAAGTAAAAAAATTTTTTAAAAATAAAAAAATTGACTATATGGTAATGGCTGCAGCAAGAGCAGGTGGTATAATGGCCAACAGTCATAACCAAAAAGATTTTTTTTTAGAAAATATTGAAATCCAGAATTCATTACTTAAATTAGCTTTTGAAAAAAAAATAAAAAAAACTATTTTTTTAGGAACATCATGCATTTACCCTAAATTCTCAAAAGTACCAATAAAAGAAGAGAGCTTATTGACTGGAAAATTGGAAAAAACAAACCAATGTTATGCTATTGCCAAAATTGCGGGAATTAAATTAAGTGAGGCACTATACAACGATTTTGATATAGATATTGTGTGTTTAATGCCAACAAATGTTTATGGCTTTAATGATAATTTTGATAAATTTAATGGTCATGTAATTCCAGCAATGATTTCTAAATTTATAGATGCAAAAAAAAAAAAAATTGAAAAAAATAACATTATTAGGGACAGGCAAACCTATCAGAGAGTTTATTCATTCAGATGATTTAGCAAGTGCAATAATAAATTGTCTTAAAGTACCAAAAAATAAATTTAAGAGAAAATTTAAAAATGAAATGCCAATTATAAATGTTGGTACAGGTGAAAGTATTTCAATATTAAATCTGGCTAAATTAATTGCTAAATTGGTGGATTTTAAGGGAAATATAATTTTTGATAAAAGTTTTCCAGATGGAACTTTTAGAAAAGATTTAAACTCAAAAAAAATAAAAGAACTAGGGTGGAAGCCAAAAATAAAATTAGCTGACGGATTAAAGCAAGTAATAAAATTTAGATTTATTTAATGGAATTAAATGATTTATTAATATCATTATCAACAATTATAATTACTTATTTTGTTTTTAGAAAATTTAATTTTTTAATAGATGATGTAAATTATTCAGACCACAAAAAAATTGGTATTTTTAATAATTCACCTATTATTTTAGGAGGTATTTATTTAACTCTCTCAGTAATACTTTTAGCATCAGATGATCATAATTATTTAAAAATTTTTTGTTTTATCGTATTGATTTTAGGTATTTTATCAGACAGAAATTACTTACCAAATCCAACTATAAGATTAATTCTGCAAATATTTATTTTATTTTTTTTTATATACACTCAAAATCTTCAAATTAATTCAATAAGTATAGATTTTTTTGATAATTTTTTAAAAGTAAAAATATTTAACATGATTTTTACAATATTTTGTTTTGCTATTTTAATGAATGGTAGTAATTTTTTGGATGGACTTAATGGCCTTCTATCAGGATATTTCATACTTGTTTTGATTTCATTAATTTTTATAGGTAATTTTTCAAATAATGTTGAATTAGAAAATCTAAACTTAATTGTTATTATTCTAACAATACTTTTAGTTTTTTTTATATTAAATATTTTTGGGTTAGTATATCTTGGGGATGGGGGTTCTTACATAATTTCAATTTTAGTTGGATTTTTACTTGTTAAGGAAAATCAAAACAATATATTTATCTCTCCATATTATGTAGTAATGTTATTATGGTATCCAGCATTTGAAAATTTGTTTTCTTTGATACGAAGATTATATAATAAAGATAGCGTTTCTTCTGCTGACAAGCTTCATTTACACCAATTAATTTACAGATATTTAAAATTAAAAAAAATTTTCAGTGAAAAGAAAATAAATACAATTTCTTCCATTTTAATTTTAGTATTTAATATTCCAATATTTTTAATTGCTTCATTAAATTATTTTCATACAACTACTTTAGTTTTGACTACAATAGTTTACGTAATTATTTATCTTTTTTTATATTTTTATTTGATAAAGAAAATAGTTTTTAAAAATAATTAAATTAATCCAGATTCGTTTAGCTCTATAAAAGAATTTACATATTTTGAAAATTTTTGGTTTCTATTTTTTAATTTATTCTCAATTAAGAATTTATTACAAAAATTTGAATATTGTGGATCGTATTTTATTTCTAAGATGTTTTTATCCATATTTATTGGCTTTTTTGCATAATTTAAATATACTTTTATGTTTTTATCTAAAGTAAATCTTAGTTTTTTTGTTTGATGAATAAAATATTCTCTATCATAAGAAACATATAATATTTTGTTTAAATTTATTTTTTTTTTAAAAATATATTATTTGTTTTAAGTTTTTTTAATATAAAATTTTCTAACTTAAGATAATTTTCAAAATTACCTAGTTTCACAACTTTTTTAATTGTTGTAAAATTTTTTTTTATTTTTTCCTCTAAAAATACATCTGAATGGTCTAAATTATCATACCATCTTAGTCTAATTTTTAATCTATCCCCAAATCCGTTTATATTATCCCACACGTTTTTGAAGTCTTCTGTATCAAAATATATTGAATTTACTCTCCTTTTTAAATAAATTTTTTTGATCATGCTGTTAATCAAAAAATATTTATAGGACTCGTCACCCTCTTGATAAACAAATTTCTTCTCAATTCTTATTTCACTCATTCTCCGTATACAATTTTATTTATTTTTGAGTCTTTATAACTTCCTTGATAATTTATATTGTTTATTTTTAAAAGAGTATTCTGTGATTGAAGAATTTTTTTATTATTTAGATTTTTTACATTGTTTAAAACAAGTGAGGGTTTATTAAATTCTTTTTTTTTATTGAAAAGAGCAATATCATAAATATTATTTTTAAAATTAATATTATTCAATGAAGCCTTTGAACCATCTTTAACTGCCAAAGCAATTTTGTTTTTTATTATATTGATTTCATTTATTGATACTGTTGAGTTTTCACCTACACTTATACCTTTATCATTTGCATCAATCGTATAAAATTTATTACCTATAACTTTAGCTCCTGAAATATCTAAACAATCATTATTTACTTTATAACATTTTAAATTTTCAAATTTAGAGTTTCCAAAATCAATATCTAAAGCATCAGAAAAAATATTTTCAAATATGATATTATTCAATTGTGAATTAGAATTTATAATATTCATTGCATCCTCATCTTTTGAATTAATTATTCTAGAATCGTTAATAATTAGGTCAGTATTTATAAAATTTACTCCCCCATATAAAATTAAATTATCCAATTTTGGAGAGGATAAATTATCAAAAACTATATTATTTAATTTAAATTTATTATTTTGAAATATTATTGCTCCTGTCCCGTCTTCAGAATAAATTAGATTTTCAGTACTTATAATTTTATTAAAATATATTTCTCCTTCAATGATTAAAGTTGCATTATTTAAAATATTTATTTTTTTACCATCTTGGACATAAAATTTTTGATCTTTATTAAGCAATGTATTTTCAGAAATGTATAAATCTTCGTCAATAGAATATTCATGATCACTAATTTTTTTTACTGATAAATTATTTTTTAATTTTTGAAATTTACTTTTAAAATCTATACTTTTTTTTGAACTTAATAAAATATTTTCAGTTAAACTATAAATTTTTGAATTACCTTTATGATCTTCAATTTTAAGTTTTAAGCATGATGTATTTAGTTTTATTTCTATTTTGCCTGATAAATAGAATTTTTCATTCTCATTTAATGATTTACATTCAAAAGTTTCAGCTTTCATTGGAAAATTTGAAAATTCGTAATCTTCGTATTTTAAAATGTCTTTATCTTTTGAAACTGTTACACTTTCTAAATTTGCAGAGTTTATTCTGTTTTTTATAAATTGTGCTCTTTTATAAAGGTATTTGTCATCATATATAAAATAACCCAGCCCTACTCTACTAATTTTATCAGTCTTTGAATTATCTTTGTAAATCTCGTTATTATACTTTGTTGTTTGCTTTTTAAACTTACTATAAAATTTTTTAATAAAATCTTCATCACTATATTCTTTGAGATATGAAATGTATAAATCTAAAAATTCGTGATTTAATCTATTTTTTTTATCTAAAAAAAATTTTAAATACCAATCCTTATGAGAACACAAGTAAATACAGTTTGGTTTATTTTCTTGTAAGAAATCAAGCAATATAAAATTATCAAAATTTCCTGCTCCTAAATGCAAATCATAGCCGATCGGTTCAAATAGGGCTGTTGTTGGATTGTAATAGTTCTTGACACTTTTTGCTATAGAACCATGGTATGTTCCAGTAATATCGATAATTGCAAAGTATTTAGCCCATTTGTCGAGATCAAAATGATCATTAATGTGACGTTCGTTATTTTTAATGTCATTTAATATTGAAAATATTTTAGGCATCATATCTGGGTATTCAGTAGCCCAATATTTTTCTGAATAAAGTTCATATCTTACATTAGGATAGTACTCACCAAATTCTTCACTTATCCCAAAAATTGGACCATTTCTCAGTTGTTGTCTTTCCACTAATTCTTTTGAAAAACCTTCCTCCACTGCATAAACACCAAGATTTTGGTCATTTAAAAATAAATTAACAAAAAAATATTTAATATTAGTTAAACCAATGTACCCAAGTAATTCATGGAAAAGATATTCATATGTGTAATTTCTAGTAATTGGTTTTTGAAATGAAAACTCCTCTAGACCCCAAATTCTATCAGATCCAATTAAATCAATTTTGTAAGAGGTCTCATCTTTATTAATCCAATGTATATTTCTTTCTCCCTTGGTTCTTATTTTTATTTTATAAGATTTATTTTCATATTCTATTTTTGCTGGAAAAGTATTTAATAAACTCGATGGTATTTCTCCACCATTTTCTTTTCTCATTTTTCTTTGCATTTCCAATCCTAAAATAGATTTTTGATTTATTTGAATATACACTTTTTCTAATTTTGAGGATTGAAAGTTACTTATAAAATTCACAAATATTAACTTTGTATATTCATCAATTTTTAGTAAATCAAAACCTAGGTAATTTACTAATATTTTTTCATTAATTTTTTTCAGAAAAATTTTTGGTGGATTAGAATTACTAAACCCACTTTGATAATAATATATCAAGCTTATTAAAAAGATTAAAAGGGAAAAAGTTCCTAATATAAAAATAAATTTATTTAATAATCTTAAAAGTTTTTGAATAATATCTTTTTTTTTTATACTTTTGGAAATAATCAAAACTATTTTTTCCTTAAACTATTTTTATTCATATATTCCAGACCGGGAATAAATTTGAACAGATATATCTTTATTATTTGTAGAAATATTTTCTATTTTTTTTAAAAAAGCTGGTAATTTTTTTTTATCTACATCAAACCAAAAATTATATTGTGATCCGTCTTTATCTGAAGTTAAAGATTTTAATCTCAAATAATTAACATTTTTTGTTAATTCATTTATAACTTTTTCGAAATTAAAATTTTTTTTGTTGCTCTGAATTTGTAAGATATTTGTTGAAGTATCTGTAATATTATTTTTAATATTTTTATCAAAAATCAACTTTCTTATAAATAAAATTGAAATAATCAAAAAAGAAGCAATTGAAGCAAGTAAATATTGATTTGCTCCATTTGCCAAACCCACACCTATTATAAAGAATAAATATACAAGCTCCTCTGGTTCTTTTATTGCTGCTCTAAACCTAACAATAGATAATGCGCCAACTAATCCTAAAGACAGAGCTAAAGAGAATTTAATTACAGTAATAACTAAAGTAGTTACTATAGCTAGAGGTATAAATATATCTGTAAAGTGCTGCTTATCATTAAGACTATTAGATGTTTTGATATAAGTTATCTTAATTAAATAGGCCAATATTGTGGAAAAAATAATTGCAATTAAAAAATTAGTATAGTTTATTTCTACATTGTAGTTGAAAAAGAATTGTTCAAGATTATTAAGATTATTTAAGAATGTTGGCTTATCCATAGTATTTATTTGTAAAATTTGTTAATCATACTTATTATATGGATAAATTGTAATCAAATGTTTTAATTTTTTCTTAATATTTTATAAACAAAAAATAACTTAAGAATTTCTAGAAGTATTAAAAATCCATCTTTTATTGCATTAACTTTTTTTTTACCACCTATTCTCTTTCTCTCATAAGATGGAATGGATCTATATTTTAATCCTAAAATTTGCATTTTAATTGGAAGCTCCACACAAAATCTGAAATCTCCACATTTCAACTTCAATTTTTTAAAAGAGAGGGTTTTACCCATTACATAAGTATATAAAATATCATTTAATTTAAGTGAAAATAATAATTTTCCAAGAAGTGAAAAAAATTTATTCCCAATTAATGTTATAATAGTATCATCTTCACTGCCCGCATTTTTCAGATATCTGGAAGTATATACAAAATCACTGTCGTGATTTCTTTCAAGCATTTTTGAAAGGTCATTTTTATCAAAAGATCCATCAGCGTTAAAAATACAAAAATATTCAGTTTTACAATTGTTTATTGCCTCTATTAATGAGTTTCCGTAACCTAATTCTTTTTGTCTATAAATTTCCACATCAAATTTATTGATTGAATTTATTGTTTCAACATCATTTTTATCTAATGAAACAGTAATTTTACAATCCAAATCTTTTAATTCACTTATCACGGTCGGGAGAGATTCCGCTTCATTTTTGGCAGGTATTATAAGTGTTAAATTTTTCATTAAATTTCAATTAAAGAGTTAAATTATTAATATCATATTTATAAATATAATTTGCAATTAAATATCCTGAAAAAAATAAATATTGAAAAATAATAAATTTTCTATTTATTTTATTTTCATCTAGCTGCAAGTTAAAAATTAAATAAAGTAGAATAAAAATAGTTGGACTGTAATTAGCTTGCCACAAAGTTAGTTGGGGATTCGAAATTAATAAAACAAAAAATAAAATTAAATTTTTTGGATTTTCTATAAATATTTTTGTTAAATACAAAGTGATAAAAAAGCAAATAGCAAATAACAGAAAATTGTTTCCAAATATTAAATTAGAAAGATTATAAAAAAAACCACCTCCAGAATTTGTTAATTTATATACATCTTCGAAATCAAAATAAAAACAGGCTAAAAAGAAAAGCATTATTGAGCATAAAAAATAATATTTATTTTTAATTAAAAATTTATAGCTTATTTTTTTACTTATTGAGAGTGAAAACGGGATGATATAAAAAAATATCAATGAGGAAACAATAATAATTTTATTTGAAAAGTTATTAAATGAGTAAAAATTTTTTCCTATATCCCAATGTGAGTTATCAAATATAAAATCTACATTTAAAACAAAAAGAAAATAAAAAAATGGTAATGATAAAATTAAATTAAAAAAAAGAATTAACATCAATTTTGAGGAATAATTAAAGTATTTATAAAATTCATATATAAAAAAAATTACGAACACACCAAAGTTCGGACTGAAATAAGCAGATAATGACAAATATAGAGTATTTAAAATTGCAAATTTCAAATCATTTTTTTTTTTAAGAAATTTTAAATAATAATAAATTGCTAATAAAAAAAATAAAGTTCCCATTAAATGTGGATCTGGCCAAATTGCGTAAGATCTAAAAGTAGGAAAAAGAATAATTAGGCAAGCAATTAACTTTAAATTATTTTTATTTATAGACTTAAATTTTAATTTTAAACATTTATAAAAAATAAATGGAATTAATAAAAAAATATGTAAAAATATTAATCTTTGGAAATTTTCGTTAAAATCTAAAAAAAAACTTTTAAAAATATAAAAAATTGGGGATTGTCTATGATTTAAATCATCATAATTTAAAAGTGTTTTTATAAAATTATCGTAAAATTTATATGCAACATGATCCAATGAATTGTAATCAGCGAATGCACCCCCCAAAGTGTCTTCATTTATTATAAAACCTAAAATTATTGATAAATAAACTAATAAAATTAAATAATTATTTCTTTTGGATATTGGCATTTCAAAACTATATACCTAGAAATGTTTAATTATAAATAAATTATTTATGAAATATCTAGTAAAATTTATTTTAAATATTTTTGATTATTTTACAGAAAAAAAAATTGACTCAGTTTTGAAAAAAAAACTAGGTAAACATTTGTCATGTTTAGTGGATGTTGGATCTCATAAAGGAGAATACATAAAAAAATGTTTATCACTATATAATATTGATAAAATATATGGATTTGAGGCAAATCCTGTCACTTTCAAGATTTTATTAAGCAGTTATAAAAATAAAACAAATATATTTTTAAATAATTATGGTGTGGGAGAAATAAAAAAGAAAATAGATCTTTTTCAAAATATTGAATCATCCTCTTCGTCATTTAATCGATTGAATACAGACTCAAATTATTTTAAAAAAAAATATTTTTTTTAAATTTTTTTGGAAAAAAAAAAATATTGAGTCCTGTTTCAGTTGAAGTGGTGAGACTTAAAGATTTTATTATAAAAAAAAAAATTGAAAAAATTAATTTATTGAAAATTGATACAGAAGGTTATGAATTTAATGTTATCAAAGGATTAGATTCTGAAATTAAGAACGTGCACATTATACATTTAGAGCATCATTTTGATGATATGATTATTAAAAATTATACATTAAGTGACATCCATAATTATCTTGAAAACAAAGGTTTTAAAAAAATTTTTAAAATTAAAATGAAATTTAGAAAATCTTTTGAATATATTTATCAGAACCAACTATTTTTTAATGAGTAAGAATAATTTATTTGCAAGTATACTAATTACAAATTTTAATAAAGACAGATATCTTAATAGATGCATAAAGTCATGTATAAGCCAAACTTTAATAAAAAAGACTGAAATTTTAGTTTTTGATGATTGTTCAACTGATAATTCACTTAGTATATTAAAAAAATATCAAAATAAAATTTTATATATTAAAAATTCTAAAAAAAAATATACTTCACCTCCACTTAATCAAATATTTGGTATAAGAGAATTATTCAAAAAATCAAAAGGAAATATAATTTTTCTGTTAGATAGTGATGATTATTTTAAAATAAATAAAATTAAAATTATTTATCAATTATTTAAAAAAAATCCAAAATTAAAATTTGTTCAAGATGTACCATTTTTAAAAAAAGATAATAAGTTAATGAAATTAAAAAAGAAAAATTCAAATTATTCGATTTGGCCAAGTTTTTATCCAACAAGCTGTATTGCAATTAAAAGAGATTTTTTTATGAATTTTACAAAAAATTTAAAAAGTAATAAATTTCCCAATTTAGAAATTGATGCAAGATTGAGTATTTATGCTTTTTTAACAAAAAATTTTTATGTTTCAAAAAAAAATTTGACTATTTATAATTTTGATCCTTCCGGCATAACTTCTAAATATAAAAAATTTAGTTTAGCCTGGTGGAAAAAAAGAGATGAGGCTTTTAAATATATGATTTTTTTAATGAAAAAAATGAAAATCAAATTTGAACCAAGCTTTGATTTTTATCTAACAAAATTCATTAATTACTTTATTTAGAAATGAATATAATATAATTAAGATTAATTTTATAATTAAAGTGAAAAAGTATATTGTAGTAACAGGTGGTGCAGGGTTTGTTGGTTCAAATTTAATTAAATATTTATTAAAAAAAACTCACTTCAATATAATAAGTATTGATGACTATTCTTCTGGTTATTATAAAAATCATGTAAAAAACAGAAGAATTAATTATCTGAATTCACATACAAAAAATATTTCTCTTATATTAAATAAACATAAAAAAAATATACAGTCTATTTTTCATTTTGGAGAGTTTTCAAGAATTTATCAAAGCTTTTTACAAATGAATGAATGCATCCAATCAAATTCAATTGGTACAAATGCAGTTATTGATTTTTGCTTGAAGAACAAAATTAAATTAATTTACTCTGCAACCTCAGCCTCACTAGGAAATAGGGGAAAAGATAAAAATTTATCACCATATGCATTTACAAAATCAAAAAATATAGAATTTCTAGAAAATTTGAGAAAATGGTTTAATTTTAAATATGAAGTTATTTTTTTTTATAATGTGTATGGACCAAACCATATTGTTAAAGGTAAAATGGCAACGGTCATTGGTATATTTGAGGAGCATTATTTAAAAAATAAGCCTTTGCCTGTTGTAAAACCTGGCTCACAATCAAGAAGATTCACTCATATTCATGACACAATTGAGGTGTGTTACAAGGCTTGGAAAAAAAATCATTGCAAATATTACAGTATTTCAAATAAAAAAAGTTATTCAATTATTGAGGTCGCGAAATTATTTAATTCTAAAATAAAATATTTACCAGAAAGACAAGGTGAAAGGTATGCCTCTGCATTGACTAGCTTGAGTTTAACAAATAAAGTTTATAAAAATTTTGGAAAAATAGATTTAAAAGATTACATACAAGATTTCCTAAAAAAACATAAAAAAACCAACAAAAATAACAATAAAAGTTAGTTTACAATAAAGTTTAATTAGTTATAACACTATCGCCGGTAATTATTGCGTAGGTGTTATACCCGATCCCATTCCGAACTCGGAAGTCAAGCCCTTCAGCGCCGATGGTAC
>MDSW01034367.1_pt1 | contig 12735 bp, 12 predicted proteins | sample 811171 | NCBI WGS metagenome assembly MDSW01 (sample SAMN05326641, study PRJNA326480) | marine metagenome | isolation source: seawater | place: Atlantic Ocean: North West | collected 2012 | reverse complement strand
TTTACATTTATTATATTCAAGATTTTTTATAAGAGCATTAAATTATAAAAATAAAAAATTTAATTTAAAAGAACCATTTAGTGGTTTATTTACACAAGGAATGGTTTGCCATGAAACTTATAAAAGCCAAGATGATAAATGGTTAAGTCCTGATGATGTTGATACCAATGACGGAAAAAATTTCTTTTTAAAAAGAAATCCAAAACAGAAAGTAATTGTAGGTTCTTCAGAATCAATGTCAAAATCCAAAAAAAATACCATTGATCCTGAATTAATAATTGAAAATTATGGAGCTGATGCGGTTAGATTATTTATATTATCAGATAGTCCACCAGAAAAAGATGTACAATGGTCGGAACAAGGAATGACGGCTTCGTATAAATTTGTACAAAAACTTTGGTTGTTACATCTTAAGATAAAAGAAAAAATTAAATTAAATATAAATTCGGAAAAAAATTCAGATGAATTACTAAAATTTACAAACCAATTAATAGATAAAGTTACAAAAAATTTAGAAAAATTTAATTATAATGTAATAATTGCAAATTTTTATGAAACATATAATTTCATTAATAAGAAACTAGAAAAAGTTGAAAATTCTAAAGAATTGTTAGTAAATTACAAAAAAATACTATACCTAATGTTGCCTGTAATTCCTCATTTTGCGTCTGAATGTTTAGAAGACCTAGAGGATAAAGAAGAAAAAAAATGGCCTTTAGCTAACAAAAAATTTCTTACAACTGACAATGTAAATATTATTGTTCAAATTAATGGTAAAAAAAGATCAATAATAAATACATCGAAAGGAATTGATGAAAAAAAAATTATTCAACTAGTCAAAGATGATTTAAATATAAAAAAATATTTAAAAAACAACAATATAGTTAAGAGTATTTATGTTAAAGATAAATTAATAAACTTAGTAATTAAATGAATTATATAACAAAAATTATATTATTAATATTTCTTATTTTTGTATCGAGTTGTGGATACAAACCAATTTTATCTACAAAAGATTCAAATTTTGCTATTACGAACATAAAATTTGTTGGTGACAAAAGTATTGCTTCAAGAATTAAAAATAACTTTGAAATTTATAAAGATACTAGAGATAAAAGTAAATTTTATGAATTAGAGATATTTTTAAATAAAGAAAGAAAAATAATTTCAAAAGATTCAAAAGGTAATGCTAAAATTTATGAAATCTCTATTACAACAAATGTTGTTGTTTTAGAAAATAATGAAATTAAAAATAAAAAAACAATTTCCAAAAGTTTTTCTTATAACAATTCTTCTGATAAATTTAGCTTAAAAAGATATGAAAAAAATATTGAGAATAATTTAATAGAAGAAATTGTTTCCTCAATAATATTAGATCTCTATTCAATGCAATGATAATTAAATCATACGAAATCAATAAAATAAATTTTGAAAAAAATAATTTTTTTCTTTTTTATGGAGAAAACGAAGGATTTAAAAATGAAATTATACAAACATATTTTGAAAATAAATATAAAAAAAAAATACAAAGATATGATGAGAAAGAAATTATAGATAATAAAGAAGATTTTTTTAATGGCATTTTTACAAAGTCTTTTTTTGATAATGAAAAACTTATTATTATTCTTAGAGCAAGCGATAAAATTAAAAATATAATAGAAGAAATAATAAACAAAAATGTTGAAGATATTAAATTTGTTTTATCATCTGGAATTTTGGAAAAAAAATCAAAATTAAGATCACTATTTGAAAAAAACAAAAATATTATATGCACACCATTTTATGCAGATAATCATCAAACATTAAGCATAATTACCAATAACTTTTTTAAAAAAAAAAAATTACCAATATCTCAGGAAACAATTAATCTACTAGTAGAAAGATCTAGAGGAGATAGAAAAAATTTAAATAACGAATTAAATAAAATTGAAAGTTTTGCTATTAATAAGAAAAAAATTGATGTTGAAGAAATACTAAAAATTACAAATCTTTCAGAAAATTATAATATCTCTGAGTTAATAGATAGCTGCCTTGCAAAAAATACTAAAAAAACTGCAAATATTTTAAATCAAAATAATTTTTCAATTGATGATGGAATTTTAATTATTAGAACATTTTTAGCAAAAGCAAAAAGAATACTTCAAATACGAATAAAAATTAATGATGACAATAATATAGATCAGGCAATTTCTACTATAAAACCCCCCATTTTCTGGAAAGATAAAGATATAGTTAAAAAACAAGTCCAAATCTGGCCTTCAAAAAAAATTAGTAATTTAATATATAAAATTAATGAAACTGAACTTTTAATAAAAAAGAATTCAATAAATTCAATAAATATTTTATTTGATTTTATAATATCACAATCTAAATAAACTAATATTTAGATTTAATTACTTCAATAATTCTATTTAACTGCTCGAGATTTTTATATTCAAAAGATATAGAACCAGAATTATTTTTTTTATTTTTAATTAAAACGTTTAATCCCATTTTTTCTATTAATGACATTTCTAATTCTTTTAGATTTGGATCTTTAGATAATCGTTTATCGACTTTTTTAGTTTTATAAATTCTAACAAGATTTTCAGCCTGTCTAACTGATAATTTTTTTTCTATAATTTTTTTTGATAAAAAAATTGCATTCTCCATACCAACTAAAACTTTGGCGTGGCCTTGAGTTATAAGATTTTTTTCGACTAATTGAATAACTTCATTTGGCAAAGATAATAGTCTTAATGAATTAGTAATATGGCTTCTGCTTTTTCCTATAAATTTAGCTACTTTTTCTTGATCATATCCAAATTGGTCTATGAGTTTCTGATAACCATTTGCTTCTTCAATTGGATTTAGGTCATACCTTTGAACATTCTCAACAATTGCAAATTCTAATGATTTTAGATCATCAGCTTCTGTAATAACTACTGGAACTTCATGAAATCCAGCATTTTGCGCTGCAAGCCATCGTCTTTCGCCTGCTATAATTTCATACTTATCTTTTTGATTGTCTGAACTTCTTACAATTATTGGTTGAATAACTCCTCTTTCTTTAATCGAATTTGTTAAATCATCTAAACTTTCTTTATTAAAATTTTTTCTTGGCTGAAATTTATTTCTAACAAGATCTGTAATAGGTAACTTATTAATATTAGTATTTACTTTTGTATCCCCAATTAATGAAGAGAGACCTCTACCTAGTCCTTTTCTGATTTTAGATGTGTCCATTAAGCTGCACTTTCAAAGTTTTTTTCTTTGTTTAAAAATTCTTCAGTAAAGTTAAAATAAGATTTACTTCCTGGACATGTTTTATCATAAACTAATACTGGTACACCATGTGAAGGTGCTTCTGAAAGTCTTACATTTCTTGGTATAATTGTTGAATAGACCTTTTCTTTAAAATAATCTCTTGCCTCTTTTTCTACTTGTCCAGAAAGTTTATTTCTTTTGTCATACATTGTTAATAGTATTCCTTTAATTTTTAGATCTGAATTTAAATTAATTTTTATTCTATCTATTGTTTTCATTAGTTGAGTTAATCCCTCTAATGCAAAAAATTCGGTCTGCAAAGGAACTAGTAATGAATGAGATGCAACTAATGCCATTACTGTTAACAAGCTAAGTGAAGGTGGGCAATCTATTAAAATATAGTCGTATTTATGATTAGAATTTTCTAAAAATGTCTTTATTTGTTCCTTCAAAATAAAGGCTCTTCTGCTATCTCCAGCAGTCTCAACTTCGAGCCCAGACAAATCAACGTTTGAAGAAATTATATCTAAATTTTCAAATTTACTTTTTTTAATAACATCCAAAATATTTTTTGTACCATTTAAAACTGCATATACTGTTTGTTCAGAATTTTCGGAGTTTGAGATTCCTAATCCAGTTGTTGCATTACCTTGTGGGTCTAAATCAATTACTAAAACTCTTTTGTTTTTTAAGGCAATACCAGCTGCTAAATTTATTGCTGTAGTAGTTTTTCCAACTCCACCCTTCTGGTTAATTATAGCTAATATTTCTGTCTTAATCATTTTTTTTTATTTTTCTAAAATTAATTAAAAATGAATCCTCGTTCGTAATACTTTTAGTTTTCTTATACTCTAAATCCCATTTCTTAGTAGTACTCTCCAATATTTGTTTTCCACTTTTCCCCATAAAAACAACTAAATTTGAGTAGTCTTTAAAATTTTTCTCAACCAATTCTAAAATTATTGGCAATGGTTTGAATGCCCTACAAAATAATGTCCCTGAATTTAAATTTTTTTCTTTGAAAATATCTTTTTGAAATACCTCAACATTTAATTTTAATTTTTTTGACAAATATTTTAAGAATTCTCCTTTGTGATAACTTTTTTCATACAAATCTACCTTCATATTTAAATTTTTGCTTTTTAAAATTATTGCAATTACTAATCCTGGTAATCCCGCACCAGATCCAATATCAGTACATTTTTTTTGATTTAAGTCAATAAAATCAATTACTTGCGCACAATCTATGGTATGTCTTTCTATGAAATTGGACTCTGTATTCTTACTAATTAGGTTAATTTTGCTATTTTTTAATAATATCTCTTTTTTTAAATCATCCAATATATGGTATGTTTCACGTGAAACGTTAAATTGCTCTAGTATTTTATATTTATCCAATTCAGACATTAAGCAATATGCTTAATAGACTTTCTTTTAACATGTGACAACAAAATATAAACAGCAGCTGGGGTTATTCCATCAATTCTTAATGCCTGGCCCATTGTTTTAGGTCTAATTTGCTTGAATTTTGATTTAACCTCATTTGAAAGACCACTTAAATTGTCGTAGTTTATCTCTTCTGGAATAACTAAATTTTCATCACGTTTAAAAGCTAATATATCAGCTTTTTGCTTTTTTAAATAGCCCTTGTAATGAGCATTAATTTCAATCTGATCATCGATTTCATGGCTAAAATACTTAACTTCTGGCCATATTTCTCTTATTTTATCCATATTAACATCCTTTTGACTTAATATTTCGTTTGCACACCTTAACACACCATCTTTTGCGATTTTTATGTTATATTTAGAGGCTTTCGTAGGGGAAATCCAGATTTTGGACATTTTATTATCTAATTCTATTATTCTCATGCTCTTTTCTCTAAAGTGATCGAAACGAGATTTGGAAATTAACCCAATTAATTGACCTTTTTCTGTTAATCTTTGGTCAGCATTATCTGCTCTTAACGATAGTCTATACTCAGCTCTTGAAGTAAACATCCTATAGGGCTCGGCCACTCCTTTTGTTACTAGATCATCTATCATAACCCCTATGTAGGCATCAGAGCGATCCAAAATGAAAGGTTCTTCTTTTTTTACTGAAAGAGCTGCATTTATACCAGCAATTAAGCCTTGTGCAGCTGCCTCCTCATAACCTGTGGTACCATTAATTTGCCCTGCTAAATAAAGATTTCCTATCTTTTTTGTTTCAAGCGTCAAGAAAAGTTCTCTTGGATCAACATAGTCATATTCGATAGCATATCCTGGTTGAATAATAGAAACATTTTCTAAACCACTGATATTATTACATATTTCTTGCTGTATATCAGAAGGCAGTGAAGTCGATATTCCATTTGGATATATTGTGTTATCATTTAAACCTTCAGGCTCCAAAAAAATCTGGTGCCTACCCTTATCTCTAAACTTAACAACCTTATCCTCTATTGATGGGCAATATCTAGGACCAACCCCTTTGATCGATCCAGAGTACATAGCACTCCTCTTAATATTCTTCTCGATAATTTTATGAACTTTTTCATTAGTGTAGGTAACTCTACATGAAACTTGTTTATTATAATTTTTTTTAGTTAAGAAAGAAAAAAAATAAGGATCGTCATCAGCATGCTGCTCTTCCAAATTATTAAAATTAATTGTACTGGAATCAAGTCGAGGTGGAGTTCCTGTTTTTAATCTACCAATTTTAAAGTTATTTTTTTTTAGCTCTTCACTTAAACCGGTTGATGGCTTTTCATTGATTCTACCTGCGGGGATTTTATTTTCACCTACATGAATTAAACCATTTAGAAATGTTCCAGTTGTAAGAATTAATTTGCTACACCTTACTAGATTGCCAGATGATGTCATACATCCATTTACGCTGTTTTCAGCAAAAATAAATTGTACTATAGGATCTGAAAAAAGCTTTAAATTACAGTAGTTTAGCAATTTTTTATGCATATATTTCTTGTATAAATATCTATCAGACTGAGTACGTGGTCCTCGAACGGCCGGTCCTCTACTTCTATTTAGTAATCTAAATTGGATTCCAGATTTATCTGCGACCTCTCCCATTAAACCATCAAGAGCATCTATTTCCCTAACAAGATGCCCTTTACCTAAGCCACCTATGGCAGGGTTACAGGACATTTCTCCTATTGTTTTTATGCTATGAGTAAATAGAGCGGTATTCATTCCTAAACGCGCTGAAGCCGCTGCAGCTTCACATCCAGCGTGTCCACCTCCAACAACTACAACATCAAAAAATAAATCATTATTCATATCTATAACTTATAATTAGTAATATTTTTTACAAGATTTCTTTATAAATGGACGAAAAAGCCTTTAATACCAACGATTATTTACCTATACAAAAATCGTTAAAAATGGAACCTAAAATCTCTTCAACATCTACTTTTCCTACTATAATTCCTAAGTGACGAACTGCTAATCGTAAATCTTCTGCTGCAATATCATAATCCTTTGCATCATTCTTTTTCTTAAATTCATTTAAATAATAAACGCATTGTTCTAATTGAAATCTATGTCTTTCACGAGTAATTAAAATATTTTCAGAATTTATAAATTGATTTTTTAATTTTATTTTTATTGCATCGATAAGTTTTTCTAAATTATGTTTTTTTTTTAATGAAATAATAATTGGTTTGTGCTTTTTGAAATCATTCACTATATTATCTATTCCTAAATCTGATTTATTAATAACCAGTAATGATTTTTCTGATACTATATTCTTCAAAAAACCAGCAAAATAGGCGTTTTTTGGCTCTATAATTACTATGTTTAAATCAGCATTTTCAGCTTTTTTTAGAGCTAGCTTTATACCTTTTTTTTCTATCTCATCCTTTGAATCGCGTATACCCGCAGTATCAGAAACTATAACTGGTAATCCATCAATATTTAAATGAGTTTCTATAACATCTCTCGTCGTTCCGGCAGTCTCAGAAACAATTGCCACTTCTCTTTTTGACAAATAATTAATTAAACTAGATTTACCAACATTTGGAGGTCCTACAATGGCAATTTTAAAACCCTCTCTAATTCTTTCTCCAACTTTTCCGTCATCTAATATTTTATTAATTTGATTAATTATATTTTCTGTTTGTTCTTTAATACCTTGAATAATATTTTTTGGTAAGTCTTCATCAGGAAAATCTATTTTCGCTTCAAAATTTGCTAAAATTTTGAGTAAATTTTCTCTCCATGAATCATAAACTTTTGAATGTTCTCCCGACATAACTTTCATTGCTTGACGTCTCTGTATTTCTGTTTCTGATGAAATTAGGTCTGCTATACTTTCTGCTTTTAACAAATTTATTTTTCCATTTTGAAATGCAATTTTGGTAAATTCACCTGGTTCAGCTATTCTACAGTTTTTTATTTGCGAAATGGATTGGTGTATAGTTTCTACAACAGATCTGCTACCATGAACATGTAACTCGGCCATATCTTCGCCTGTATAGCTCTCTGGGCCTGGAAACCATATAATTATGCCTTCATCAAGTAGCTCATTAGTGTTGATTTTATTGATTTTTCTCAGTGTCGCTACTCTGGGCTTAGGCAAATCCTTTCCAGTCAAGGTTTTGATAACATTCGATGTACTTTTACCTGATATTCTAATTACAGCTATCCCTGATACCCCAGATCCAGATGATAATGCGTAAATTGTCATTAAATTTAGTATAATAGCTTATGAATTTTATAGCAAAATTTATAAACAGCAAAATATGGAAGTAATTGTTTTACAACACATTAAAATTGAAGATCCTGGCTATATAAAAGATTTAATGTTAGCCGATAAAGTCAAATTGACAACAATAGAGCTCGATGAGGGAGAAAAAATTCCAAATAATCTTAATAAGTTTGATGCAATGTTTTGTATGGGAGGACCAATGGATACATGGATGGAAGACAAATATCCATGGCTAATAGATGAAAAAAAAAAAATAAAGGAATTTGTTGTAGATTTAAAAAAACCTTATTTAGGTTTTTGTCTAGGATGCCAATTGCTGGGTGAAGTAATAGGGGGTAAAGTTGTTAAATCTAGTCAACCTGAAATAGGAATTAAAGATATTATTTTTTCTAATAAAAAAAAAGAAGATAAAATTTTTTCTAAATTTCCAGACTTAATCAAAAGCTTGCAATGGCATTCTTATGAAGTAAAAAATCTTGAATCAAATATTGATGTTACTCTTTTGGCATCGTCACCTATCACAAAATATCAAATTTTTAGATATAGAAATCATGCCTATGGTATACAATTTCATATAGAAATTAAGGATACAACAGTAAATGAATGGGGATGTGTACCTGAATATAAAAAAGCACTTGAAAAACAGTTGGGTGACAACGCTCTGAAAAAATTTGACAAATCGGCACAAGATAATTTGAAAAATATGAATAGTTACTCAAAAAAATTATATGCAAATTTTAAAAAAATAATTTTATGATTATTTGACTAGCTTCCTATCCTAAAAGTAGAAATAGAAATAAAATTTTTTAAAGAAATAAAAGAATTAAAATATATTTAATTAACCTGGTTTATTCATAGAACTAAAAAACTCATCATTACTTTTAGTATTTTTTAATTTTGACATAATAAACTCAATTGCATCCATAGTTCCCATCGGAGCAATAATTCTTCTAAGTACATTCATTTTTTGAAGATCATTTTTATCAAAAAGTAATTCTTCTCTTCTTGTTCCTGATTTAGTTATATCCATTGCTGGAAAAATTCTTTTCTCTGAGATTTTCCTATCCAAAATAGTTTCACTATTGCCTGTTCCCTTAAATTCCTCAAAAATTACTTCGTCCATTCTACTTCCTGTGTCAATTAAAGCTGTAGAAATAATGGTTAATGAGCCGCCTTCTTCAATATTTCTAGCAGCACCAAAAAATCTTTTCGGTCTTTGAAGGGCATTTGCGTCAACACCACCAGTCAATACTTTTCCTGAACTTGGAACAACAGCATTATATGCCCTTCCAAGCCTTGTTATTGAATCAAGTAAAATCACAACATCTTTTTTATGTTCCGTTAATCTTTTCGCTTTTTCAATAACCATTTCTGCTACAGCAACATGTCTCTGCGCCGGTTCATCAAAAGTGGAGCTAATAACTTCTCCCTTAACTGTTCTTTGCATATCAGTTACTTCTTCTGGCCTTTCATCAATAAGAAGCACCATTAAATAACACTCTGGATGATTTGCAGTTATTGAGTTTGCAATACTTTGTAAAATCATTGTTTTTCCAGCTTTAGGTGGTGAAATAATTAATGATCTTTGTCCTTTGCCTATCGGACTTACAAGATCAATTAATCTTGAAGTTAAATCTGGATTTTTTGAAGTCTTATTGCTTTCAACCTCCATTACCAATTGTTTGTTTGGATAAAGAGGGGTAAGGTTATCAAATGCAATTTTATGCCTAGCTTTTTCTGGATCTTCAAAATTAATTTTATTAACCTGAAGTAAAGCAAAGTATCTTTCACCTTCCCTAGGTGCTCTAACTGGACCTTCAATAGTATCTCCTGTTCTCAAACCAAATCTTCTGATCTGACTTGGGCTTATATAAATATCATCCGCACCTGGTAAATAATTCGACTCCATTGCTCTTAGGAAACCAAAACCATCTTGAAGCATTTGTAGTGTTCCGCTTCCAGTTATTTCTTCACCTTTTTCGGCTAACTTTTTTAATATAGCAAATAAAATTTCTTGTTTTCTTAGTGTGCTAGCGTTTTCAACGCCTAGTTCTTCTGCTTGGGTAATAAGTGCTTCTGAAGTCTTTTTTTTTAACTCTTGTATATTCATTTTAAGGGATTGTTGTTATTAGATATGATTAATATATATACTATTGTTATTTTTTCAAGAGCTATACTGGTCTAAAAACTACAATAAAAACAATAATAATGAGTAAAATTGTAGGTATTTCGTTAATAATTCTATAAAATTTTGATGAATTTTTGTTTTGATTATTAGAAAAACGAATTACACAAGCTCCTAAATAAAAATGATAAATTGTCAATAAAACTACTGAAACTATCTTAATTTGCATCCATAACTCATTAAATACTACAAAGCCCAAAGTGTGTATTAGCAATAATCCAAATAGCCAAGATACAATCATTGCAGGCATCATTATATAATTAAATAATTTTTTTTCCATAATTTTAAACACATTAGATAAATTTAAATCATTGATATTTTCTGAATGATATACAAAAATTCTAGGTAAATATAAAAGTCCCGCCATCCATGAAATAATAGCTACTAAATGTAAAGCTTTAAATATAAGATAAGTATTCATTATTTTTTTAAATATCCTCTAACTAAACTTTCAAGTAAACTTATATGATCCTCATTATCATTAAGGCATGGTATTAAATCAAAATTATCTCCACCAGCACTTATAAAAGTACTTTTCCCCTGTATTAAAATTTCTTCTAAAGTTTCTACACAATCTGAGGAAAAGCCTGGACAAATTACAAGAATGTTTTTTTTTCCTTCTTTCGTTAATGACACAAACGTTTTATCTGTATATGGCTGAAGCCACTCTTGTGGTCCAAACCTAGATTGAAATGTTGTTTTTATTGGTATTTCATTAAATTTTTCTGAAATTAATCTCGATGTTTTTTGACAATAGCAATAATAGGGATCTCCTTTATCGAAATATTTCTTAGGAATACCATGATAAGACGCAACAATTATATCTGGTTTCCAGGTTATTTCTGATATTTTTTTTTTAATACTTTTAACAAGAGCATTAATATACAAGGGGTCTGACTCGTAGTGAGGAATTATTTGCAAACTAGGCTGCCACCTCATTTTCATTAATGTTCTATAAACTTCATCACACACTGTCGCTGTAGTTGCTGCTGCATATTGTGGATATAACGGTAATATGATTAAATTTTCACATCCCATGTTGTGTAGATTTTTTATTTTTTCATTTATACTTGGATTGCCGTATCTCATTGCATAATCAACAATAGCTTCATTATACATTTTTTCTTTTAGTTTTTTTGTTTGCATTTCTGTAAAATATTTTAATGGAGACATATTTATATCTTTCATCCATATTTTTTTATAAGCTTTTGCTGTTTTTGAAGGCCTAAAAGTAAGTATAAATAAATTTAATATAATTTGCCATATAATTGGATTTACTTCTATAACTCTCCTATCAGACAAAAATTCTTTTAAATACCTTCTTATGCCAAACCAGCTGGTCGAATCTGGAGTTCCAAGATTAATTAAAAGTATCCCAGTTTTTCCAAATTTAACTTCTGGATGTTTAGTATTCATATTATAAAAACTACCTTATTAATTATCTTTTACAAACTTTATTAAGTATTCTACCATTTTTGGATCTGTTTCTGGCAATACTCCATGCCCTAAATTAAAAATATAAGGATGATCTTTAAATATTTTTAAATATTTAAAAGCTTCTTTTTTTAATTGATTTTTGTCTCCAAGTAAAATTTTAGGATTTGGACCCCCTTGTACAGGTATTTTAATATCTTTTAAAATTTGTTTTGGATCAATATCATAATCTATACTTATAGCATTTGGATTAACAAAATTAACAAATTTTTTATAATTTTTAATTCCCCTCGGAAAACATATTACAGGTACATTTAATTTTTTAGTATAATCTACAATTTCCTTCGTTGGTGTATAAATATAATTTTCTATATCTTCTTCTTTGACTAAACCAGCCCAACTATCGAAAATTTGTATGATTGTCGCTCCATGATTAATTTGATTTGATATATGTATTTTTATAAAGTTATTAACAATTTTAATGAGTTTGTTTATTGTGTTTCTGTCATGAAAAAATTTTTTTTTTAATTCTTTTTTTGGTGAAATTTTATTAATCATATAGACTAGTAAAGTCCATGGAGCACCAACAAAACCAATTAAATCTTTATTTTTAAGCAATTTATTTCTCGAGATTATTTCTAAAGACTCATAGACAGGTTTTAGTTTGTTTGAAAATTTATCTATTTTAATTTTTGAAATTTTATTTAAATTAATATTACCTAATTTAGGACCTAAACCTTTTGAAAAAACAACATCTTGACCTAATGCGTATGGAATCATTAAAATATCAGAAAAAATAATAGCAGCATCAAAATCAAATCTTTTAAGCGGTTGTAAAGTTATTTCGGGAACCATTTTTTTATTTAAGCATAATTCAATAAAATCTTTATTTTTTTTTCTTATTTCTCTAAATTCTGGTAAATATCTTCCAGCTTGTCTCATTAGCCAAATTGGATTTATAGTTGTATTATTGTTAACTATGCAATTGTGTATTGGTTTCATTATAATAATAAATAATATTAAGTTTTAGTATTAGTATAAGAGACTGGGAATAGTGGTTATTATTTTTTTTAAACATGTTGTTAAGTATTTATCCACAGATATATAATTGTAAAAATAACACTAAATTCTTATATTTTTATACATAAATTTTATTTTCTTAA
>MDSW01124549.1_pt1 | contig 12736 bp, 11 predicted proteins | sample 811171 | NCBI WGS metagenome assembly MDSW01 (sample SAMN05326641, study PRJNA326480) | marine metagenome | isolation source: seawater | place: Atlantic Ocean: North West | collected 2012 | reverse complement strand
TTTGGTATTTACTTGGTTAGTAGAGCCTCAAGAGGTTGAAGATTTTAGTTGGATTTTGGTAGTTATAGCAGCAGGTGCAGGAATAGGTGCAGTAACTTATACAAGACATTTGATTTTAAGGGATCAAAAAGAACAATCTTCATCTGAATCAGAGTGATTCTGTAATTTGAACTCCTTCATTAATTAGTTTAGTTGTGATTCTTTCTGTTAATCCCTCTATTTCATGTAATTCTTCTGGAGCAAAAACTCCTTCTGGGATATTTCCTTCTAATATTTCATCAACAAAACCCAGAGTTACTAATCCCGTTGTTCTAGCCATAGATGATGCATTTTCTTTCCCTTCATCATAAACAATCCATCTTTTTTCATTTGATTCTGATTCTACAATTACGTCTAAAATAGTAAACTCCTTTTTCTCTTTAACAAATTTCCATTCTTCAATTAATTTAGAAATTGTTTCTGAACGTTTATCTCCAATTAACAAACCTTGGCCTTGGATTTTAACAAATTTTTCAATATGTCCTGGCCATCTGAGTGTATATTCTGACATATTCTTACAAGATCCGTAATCTAATAAACTTCTCAAACCATCAGTCATAAACGCTTCTAATTTTGTTACTTTGCCATCAGTGATGTTTTCATAATCTATCTTATGCAAGTCCGAAATAGCAGGGACTTCAATATATTCTGAATTTTTTATTATTCTTGCAGGTCTTTCATATTCTTCAATAACGTCTGAAGGGCTAAAAGGGGCCATATAAGACCAATTATTGTCTGGTTTAGATGGTATTCCTCCAACTCTAATTTTACAGTCCTCTAACTCTCCTAGTTCTTGAATGGCTTTTGCAATTAATAGATTTGAATATCCAGGTGCAATTCCTACATCATAAACTAATTTACAATTATTTTTTTTAGCCAAATCATCATATTTACGAGGATCTTCAATCGTAAATGCCAAATCAACTACATTTAATTTTTTTTCTAATAATATTTTTCTTACTGAATTTCCAATTTGTCCAGGGAGCATATTTATTATTAGAGGACTTCCATCAATGTCTTTTACAAACTCTAGAGCATCTGTTGTAATCGATTTACATTTTTCTTGAAGTTTTACAGGTATTTCAAGACCAATAATTGTTAAATCGTGCCCGTCATCAATTAGTTTAGTGATTACATATTCACCAACTAGTCCGCACCCCAACGCGACGATTTCTGCCATAGCAAGTAATAATCAGAACTTGTTTATGGATTTATGTATTTTTTGATATTATTCTAAGTTTTGAAATTTAGTCCTTAATTGTGCCTTTTATTATTTTTCGCGTAGAAGTCTTGATTTCCTATAACTTCTTCCGAGGGTTGAGAATATGGGCGCTGATATACGAATTGACCCATGGTCATCATCTCAATCAACAGATTATCAAAGGATAATTGATCAATTTGGATTAGAATCAATCAATTTAGATAATCTCCCAAATCCTTCTATGTTACATCGTAGAAAAATAGTATTTGCTCATAGGGATTTAGATGTAATAATGAGGGCTAAGTCTAAAGGAAATTCCTTTGGAGTGTTAACAGGATTAATGCCCTCTGGAAGAATGCATTTAGGTCATAAAATGGTTATCGACCAAGTTAGATGGTTTCAAGAATTAGGGGCAGATGTTACAATTGCAGTGGCAGACTTAGAAGCACATGCTACTAGGGGATTATCACTTGAAAAATGTAGAAAAAATGCTTTAGAAGAGTATATTTCTAATTATGCTGCAATGGGGCTTGACCCCGAAAAAACAAAGATATATTTTCAATCAAATAGACCTATAGTTCAGAGAATCGGTTTCACACTTGGCAAGAAAACAAATTTATCTGAAATGGAAGCAATCTATGGTTTTAATGGAGAAACTAATCTTGCTCATATTCAAGCACCATTAGTTCAGGTTGGTGATATAGTCCACCCAATGTTGGATGAATATGGTGGCCTAAGGCCAATTGTGGTTCCAGTAGGAATAGATCAAGATCCTCATATTCGATTAACACGTGGGTTAACATCAAAGTCAAATTGGTTTAATCTAAAATATGGTAAAAATGGCGGAATTAATATTTCTTTATCCGTTCAAGATGAGAATTCTAGTTTGATGGGTATTAACTCAGATGGGAAATTAAATAGGAGTGTAAGAGAAAATCTGTTTTCAGAAATTTCAACAAATTTGTCTAGTATTGGTTTTTCTGATTTGATTAAAAATCCAAAACATGGTACTTTAGGGATACCTTCTGCAACTGTAGCAGACTATGATGATGTAAAATCTGTTTTATTGAAGTTAGAACGTAAAATGGGGGGGCTTGGATTATTACAACCCGCAAGTACATATCATAAATTTGCAGTTGGGATGACGGGCGATAAAATGAGTTCAAGTAAGCCTAATACAACTATATTCCTTACAGATGATCTCAAGGCAATTAAGAAGAAAATAAAATCTGCTTTTTCAGGAGGTAAAAACACGATTGAAGAACACAGATTACATGGAGGAAATCCAGATATAGATGTTGCTTATCAATATTTAATGTACTTTTTTGAAGAAGAAGATGAGGCATTAAGAGAATTAAATGAAGGTTATCGTTCAGGGAAAATTTTAGCGGGTGAGATGAAACAAATCTGTATTGATCGTGCAACTGAATGGATGAAAGAACATCAAGAATTAAAGCAACAAAATTCACATTTAGTTGATAATTACTTATCTTAGTTAGGTAGATATGATTAAGTCATTTACTTAACATCGTATAATTATGCAAGCAAATGTTCTACAAAGTAAACACAAAGCAACTTTTATTGTGACTATCTTGGTTTTAGTCAGTCTTTCCACTGTTGTTGGAAGTCAGACTTCTTCTGAAGAAAGCCGTTCATTAGGTAATGAGCAGATTATGGTGGCTGTACTTAGTGACCATTACAACGAATTATCATCAATTACAGTTGGTGCAACTTTAACAGGATTAAATCCCAGTATTGATTACGATGTTTCATTAAAGATTTGCTATGATATGGCAAGTATTGGGAATTGGCAAAACCCGCCCAATGGTTTCACTTATGATGACTATAATTGTAATGAGCATATGATTGATTCTGAGATATATGATGCAGAAACAGATGAATATCAAAATTATTTGTGGGATGATGTGATAGATGTCCCTGCTGGCGTTAATAGTTATGCTATTGCCAAAGCTATAGAATTTCAGAGAGATTCTAATGTTCATCCTGAAAATCTTGGTGAATTTACATGTTCTGATACATCTAAAATTGATGATTGGTGGATGGTGAATGACGGAAATGCCGACTGTGCAGATGGTTCTGATGAAGGTTTTGATTATGCTAATTGGCCAAGTGAAGTTTTAGACGCATCATATCATTATAATTGTACAGATTGGTCATATTATGGTTGGGATCAACCCTCTTTAGAATGGACATGGTTCCATTATGATGCTTGTGGGAGAGGTTATTACGTTATAGCGGAATTATTGGTTGGTGATTTTGAATTAGCAGATTCTCATTCTAATTCTTTTGCAATTGGTTACAGAGGTCAAGTAGAATTTGATTCTTTAAGAGAATCATCAATTTTATCTGGTATGGATTATGAATTTTCTTTTGGTGCTTGTAAATTATTTTACTATATTACAGATTTAGTTGAATACGATTTGGATTATAGCGTACAAAATTTAGATGATTCTTCAATTACACATTTTGGCACACATTCACAACTTGATTCACGAACTAAAACAAATTATTGTTCATCTGATGAATCAGTAGTTCTATCCGGACTATCGGATGGAAACTATAGTTTAAGCATCAATCTAGTACAAGAGGGTGTTTTATTAGAGCAGTTTATTCAGAATTTTTCTGTAGATGATACATTAATTTCAGGTACTGAAGATTTCACAATTATGACAAATTCTCATTATTATAATTCTTCAGACTATATTGTTGTTGACATTGTGTTGAATAGCTTATCTCCTACTACAGAATATACTGTTGATTTGAAACTTTGTTGGCAAAGGTGGGATTTTACTTTTCCATTAGTGTCTTCTGGCACAACTTATGATGATATGGGAAAGCATTGCGATGAAGCACATCGACCTTTAATTTATGATGCTCAGAATGATACCTTTGATGAAGAAGGAGCATTAAGAGTACATAGTATTCCATTAGGGACTTCTTCAACAACAATTAGTGTATTACTTCATCAAGAATATAATTCAGATATTCATCCGGATGATCTCGATCAATTTACTTGTGATGATTCATCTACAATTGCTGATTGGTGGATGGTAAATGATGGTAGTGCTGACTGTGCAGATGGTTCCGATGAAGGTTTTGATTATGCTAATTGGCCAACTGAAATAATTTCGGCATCGTTTAATAGAGCTGAAGTTGGTTATTGGTTCGAAGCAAAACTCAAAGCTGAAAATTATGTTGTTTCAGATGCTTTTTCAAATTCATTTGCTACAGGACAAATTGGATATATTCAATTTAAATCATTACATCCAAATGGAGTTCTAAATGGAATGAGTTATGATTTTGAAATGAGAGCCAGAGTGTTATTTAGATTTATTGACACTTTGGTAGATTACGATTTGAATTATGAAATAATCGATTCTGATTCTAATCTAATCGCAAGTGGAACTCATGCTCAAATTGATTCAAGATCTTTAACTGCATGGGCTTCTGATTGGGAAACAGTTTCTATTTCTAATCTTGTTCCTGGGGATTATAATCTAGAAATTAACCTACTTCAAGAAGGCGTTGAAACTCAAAGTTATAGTAAAGATTTTTCAATAATTGATGAAACATTGTCTAATGAAGAATCGATTACTGTTTCAGTGAACTCTAATCATTATGATGATGATGAAGATATTGAATTAACTGTATCGTTAGAAAATTTATATCCAGGTACTAATTATGAGGTTACTTGGAATGTTTGTAGAGATACATTTGAATTAGATCAATTTCCAAATCCAGCAAACGGTACAATATTTGAAAGGTATGATTGCCCAAATTTCATAGGTAGCGGTCCACAAATATATGATGCTTCAACCGATTCTTATTCTGATGCTTGGGATCTATTGTCGCCAGTACCTTCTGGTTCAACATCATTTACCGAAACTATCACGATTCATTCCGAATATACATCCCACATAGATCCATGGGATTTAGGGGAATATGAATGTGACGATGGTTCGATGTTGTATATGGGTTGGACAGTAATTAATGATGGAACTGCAGATTGTACAGATGGTTCCGATGAAGGTTTTGATTATGCTAATTGGCCAACTCAAATAATCTCTAATCCTTTTTCTTCTTACATAGAACAAGAAGGTTATTACATTGTAGCAGAAATTAATGTTGCCAGTTTTGAAGTTGTAGATGCATATACTGAATCTTTTGCTGTCGGAAAAATTGGCCATATTGAATTTAGTTCAGATCATGAAAAAGGAGTACTTTCTGGAATGGATTATAAATTTCAATATAGAGGTTGTGAGTTATTCAGGTATATTACAAACCCTATTGATTATAATTTGGATTATTGGGTTTTTGATGATGTTGGTGCAATGATAATATCAGGTTCAAATCAATTAATTGATTCAAGATCTATTGATGACTATTGTTCAAATAATGAATTGGTATCTATTTCAGGTTTAACTGTTGATCAAGGTAAGAGAAATAAGCATTATAGTTTGAAACTAATGTTGACATCTGCAGGTGATATTATTGATGAATTAAATCATGATTTTACAGTTACTGATCCAATGGCTCCTAATGATGATGCAACATTAGATGTGATTGCAAATACGGGATTAAATGGAGTTGGTGTTGTTGATATATTAATAGATGAAATGACTCCTGGTCAATATTACGAAGTTGTATATACAGTTGGAATTGCAGGAGTACAGCCCGAGGTAGGGAATTATATCTTAATTGCACCTCCAACAACTAATGTTGAAACGATTGCATTCCCTCATCTTCCCGATGGTTTTTACTGCATTAATGTTAAATTAATGATAAATAATTGGGAATTAAGGGAAATTTCTACGTGTTTTTCTCAGCAGTCAATAATAGATTCTGATGGAGATGGAATAAGGGATTTAGATGACGATTGTCCTGATGAAGATTCATCCATTGGGCCTGATGTAGATAACGATGGATGTATTGAGTATACGGATTCAGATTTTGATGGCTGGGATGATGTTGATGAGATTGAATGTGGAACAGATCCAATGTGGGAAGAAGAATATCCTATGGATCTAGATGGTGATGGAATTTGTGATGGCCTTGATACGGATACTGATGGTGATGGAGTTCCAGATTTAATTGAAATTGGAGAGGGCACAGATCCTAATGATGATCAAAGTAAACCTAACTCCCCCCCAATTTGTGACATATATTATGCATTTGAAACAGCAGGGATTGTTGTTGCAAATAATAATTTGTTATTGTCTGCAATACCTTCAGGAATTCCTACAGTTCCAACAAATTTAACAATTACATTACCAGAAGGAAATTATTACTTAATTGCATTATGTAGTGATCCCGATGGAGATGTAGTATCTGTAAATTTAAATGGACAAATGATTAATGCTAGTGAAGCAACAGTTGGTGCTTTGGTAATTATGGCTCCTGACACCTCAGAAACAGTGGAATTAATGCTTTCTTACGGAGATGGTGCTAATTTCTTAGCTGCAATAATTACTGTGAATTTAGATGCAACTTCTGGTTTACCTACTGTGGTAGATGAAACTACAGGTGAAGGGGTTCCAGGGTTTACGGGAATAATTGGGATTTTAGCATTAATTGGTGCTACAATTTTTACTAATAGAGTAAAGAGGAAAGAATTAATCTATTGATATAATTTTTACTAGATAATTGGTAGAGAATAGTAGATTCAAATTTGTTTCAATTTATTTGCGCTAATTCTAAGACCTACCTTTATCAGCACCTGTTATGCGCTTTGAATGTGATATGCTAAAAGATTTTAATGAAGCATTTGAGATACCTTATTCACAATCCCCTACTTTGGGTGAAAAAGAATTAGGTGAATTAAGAATAAGACTACTTGAAGAAGAAGTTCAGGAATATGCAGATGCTGTTCGAAGTGGGGATTTATTAGAAATTTTAGATGCTTTGGGGGATATAGCCTACATCTTGGCAGGAAGCGTACTTAATCACGGATTACAACATGTAATTGATGATGCTTTTTCTGAAATTCACCGTTCAAATATGGCTAAATTAGTCGATGGTAAGGTTTTGAAAAGAGATGATGGAAAAGTTGTAAAGCCAGATGATTGGAAGCCACCAAATCTAAAACAATTCTTAAAGTAAATCTTCTACTTCTTTTTCAGAAAGTTCTCTGAACATAGCATTTTCATGAAGTATTTTGGAATGCCCCATAGGATCAGAAAATATTAGAGTTAATTTTATTGGTGTTTTCCCCTCTACCATATTACTTATATTGTCAAGAAGTAAATTACATTTTTCAAGATCACTTTTTTCTTCGGGATTCAATTGATTTTTTGTGATATTTATGGCATCAACGAACCTATTAATTACTCCTTCAACATTTGAAACATATCCAGAAGAATGAATTCCAGGATAAACAGCCAGATCTAATTCAGAAATTTCAACTGTACAGTTTGAACCTCTGACAACTCTAGCATTTAAATCTTCAACAGAAGAGATTTCTAAAGTCCAAACACCAGGTATTTTTCCTTCTGCAGGAATGAAATCAGTTTGTCTAAATCCGCAGGTAGAGCATGAAAGTGTAATTTGTGTATGCTCTCCAAAGTATGCAATTTGTGTAGAGTGTGCAATCATTTTCAAACTATTTTCATCACCACAAACGGGGCAAGAAGATTCTATTGGGGATTCTTGCATTAAATCACCTTAATTCATGAAAGCCTCATCTTCAAGGCCTTTCATGCCTTTGCAAGAGGGGGGTAAAATAAGTAATCTAGTTTCAGACAATTGTAGTATTTCTCCACCTAAATCTTCAATCACAAATTGATTTAGTTTAGAAATAATTTCAGATAGTGTATTGTCTTCTGATAAAATATCCTTTAGATCTACGACACTAATATCTCCATCTGCTACCCAATTAAATAATTGAAAAACTCCCTCACTTCCAAGTAAATTTGCCCGATGTATGATGAATCCTTCTTTGTTAGGGATATTTGCATTAGGATAAAGTAAACCTAAATCATGATAGATAATATTTGTTTTTTTAACAGGTTTAGTATTGCCACTTAAACTTGGCATTACAACGCCTTTCAAAGGAGCTCTTGAAAATGGTTTGATGGCTTGACTATCTTTCATTTCTTCTGCATCAAATAGTGCATTAATGTCCTCTTCCCCGAATGGAAGTTTAGACTGTTTGTCATCATCCACGTCATGCCTGTTTGTTGATGAGTCTTCAATCCTTTTGTTCAAATCACTCATAAATCTGACTTTTTTAGTCTACTTTATTCGTCGGGTTGATAAACCACCTCTGTACAGGGGTGGACAAGAGCATCATCAAATTAGTGGCTCGTTCTGGTGATATTATGGAATCAACTATGGATAAATTAAAGACAGGAACTAGTACCTTAGGAATATGTTATGATGGCGGAGTAGTTGTTGGTGCAGATCATAGAGCTACAATGGGTCATTTTATAGCAAATAAAAGTGTTCAAAAATTATTCAAAATAGCCCCGAATCTAGCACTGACAACTGCAGGTCTTGTAGGTCATGCTCAAAGTTTATCTAGAACATTAAATGCTGAAACTACTCTTTATCAGTTGAAAAGAGGTCATTCTATGACTGTTAAAGGAGCAGCCACATTAACTGCAAATATCTTGTTAGGAAGACCTTATTGGGTTCAATTGTTAATTGTTGGAGTTGATGATTCAGGCCCTAGCGTGTATAGTATTGATGGTGCTGGAGGCTCAATTCCTGATGTTTATTGTGCAACAGGTTCAGGTTCACCATATATGTATGGTGTTTTAGAAGATGGTTTTCGTGATGGCATGAATAAAAATGATGCTATTAAATTGGCAGCAAGGGCATTACTTGCTTCTGGACAAAGAGATGCTGCATCTGGAAACGGAATGGATTTAGCATACATTACTCAGTCAGAAGGCTTTGTTTTACTTTCTGATGCTGAAGTTGATAAAATAATTGCATCTTTAAAATAAATTTCCCGGCTGGCCCGCCTTTAGGGCAACTCCAAAGTGGGTTTAGATTTGGGATAAGGTGATTAAATGAGGCTTAGTTTTCATGAAGTAAAAAGTAAAATATCAAAAATGGTTCCTAAAGATTTAGAGTATAAAGTAGATTTAGAGGCAGCAACAGTTGCAATAGTGACTAATGAACCAGAAAGATTTGGTTCTAGAAGCGGTTTGACAGGAGAAATTGCAAAAGCGATTAAAAGAAGAGTGGTAATTAGACCAGATGAAAGTATATTGTTATCTGAGGAAGATTCAATACGTGAGATAAAATCGATTATTCCTGAAGATGCTGGACTAAATGAATTTTATTTTGATCCATGTTTTTCTGAATTGACATTGACTTGTGATGAACCAGGTACGGCAGTTGGTAGAAGAGGCGAAAACATTACTAAATTGAGAGATAAAATAGGGTGGATTGTCAAAGTAGAGAGGACACCTTCTTTGAAAAGTAAGACTGTTGTTGATATCAGAGGTTTTAGAAAATCTCATGCAGAAGAAAGAAGAAAATTATTACGTGATTTCGGAAGGAATATCTTCAGACCAAAACTATCAGGTTCTTCTTGGGGTAGATTAACTGCTTTGGGATCCTACAGAGAAGTTGGAAGGGCTTGTCATTTAATTACAACTAATGAATCTAGAGTCATGATTGACGTGGGTGTAAATATTGCATCAACTACAGACCCTTTACCTTATTTCAATGCACCTGAAGCATTACCTTTAGAAAAAATAGATGCTGTAGTTTTAACTCATGCCCATTTGGATCATGCTGGAATGTTACCTGTATTATTCAAATATGGATTTAAGGGGCCTGTTTATTGCACTCCGCCAACAAGAGATATGATGTTAATTTTACAATCTGATTATCTTAAAGTTGCTGGGATGGAGGGTAAATCTCCACCTTATGAGATGGAACATGTCCGAGAAGCCATGAAACATGTGATTGATGTAAATTGGAAAGAAACAACTGATATTACTCCCGACATAAAAATGACGATGTCAAATTCGGGACATATTCTAGGATCTTCTGCATGTCATTTCCATATTGGTGAAGGAAAACATAATATCGTATTTACAGGAGATTCTAAATTTGAAAAAAGTTGGTTATTTGATGCGGCTAATGTGAAATTCCCAAGATGTGAAACATTAGTAATAGAATCAACATATGGTGCACAAGGAGATTTCCAACCTTCACGTTTAGAAGCAACATCTGAATTGCAAGAGATAATCAAAAGAACACTTGGAAGGAATGGTAAAATGATTTTACCTGTTTTTGCAGTGGGTAGAAGTCAAGAAGTGATGATTGCTATTGATGAGTTATTTAGAAGTGGAGAAATTAAACCATGTACTGTATATTTGGATGGAATGATACAAGAAGCTACTGCAATACATGCTTCACATCCAGATTTTTTAACAAGGGATTTGAAAAACTCAATACTTAAGGACGATGAAAATAATCCCTTTAGTGCACCATGGTTTAGAAAAGTTCAGGGTAGGGAGATGAGGGAGTCTTTATTGATTGATCCATCTCCTTGTATTGTTTTAGCAACTAGTGGAATGTTAAATGGAGGTCCTGTTATGACTTATTTTAGGCATTGGGCTGCAAATGAGAGAAATGCTTTATGTTTTGTTGGTTACCAAGCAGAGGGGACTATTGGAAGGAGGCTTCAAAAAGGCTTTAGTGAAGTTCAAATGTTTTATGAAGGTGAAACAATAAATTTAGAAGTAAACTGTGAATATATTACAATTGATGGGTTTAGTGGCCATTCAGATAGAAAGCAGTTACTTGATTTTGTAGACCAATTAAATCCTAAACCTAATGCTATTGTCTGCCATCATGGCGATTATAGGAAATGTAGTGAATTAGGTAGAGCACTTAGAGAAAAATACAAGGTTAGGTCTTATTCACCTCAAAATCTAGAAACTATTAGATTATTTTAGTTAAATTGGCAAATCCCAACCATCTTCTAAAACATCGGGTATATTCTCTTTTTTTGTATCTTTCAGTTCTATTTCTAATCCCTTTTTTGTTATATTTTCTTTGGAAGTATAACTTTTTATATTTTCCTTTTCTTCAAAAAGTGAAAAGACAAAAATAAAGATTAAAGACGATAGTACGATTGTTAAAATCCAGTATGTTTCATTTTGAGCATTAATAATTTTAAAAATTGAAACGATTATTATTATGGTTTGGCTCATGATTAAGAAATATTTGATTCGTGATTTGTCAAACAACATTGTGGGTGTGAGGGTGGGTGCATTCATGAACCCCTAACATTACCCGTTACATGATGAGGGGTCCGAATATCTCTAGCTGTCCTGGTTGGCTGATGACTGCTGTAGCTCCTTGGGGGGAGAATCAGGAAGATGCTTACGACCAAGGTCTTGTAGAGTTAGGACTAGGTGATGCAAGATTGATTCGAGTTGAGGGTGCAATGTTACCTATGGGTTTTGAACCAATAGCTCCAGAACTATTGCCTATGGGCAGTTTAGTAGAATGTCATTTAGCGATAGCTTATTCTTTTGATGGAGGGGTTGCTTCTGCAGGAGTTGCTTGGGCACATTGTAAAACTCCTGAAGGGGATGAATGTTCAATTACAGCATCACTTTCTACTCAACATGATTCAATGATTACTGATGAATTGTTGAGAAAGAATTTTAGAAATAAATTAGCAAGTAGGGATTTAGAAGTGATTGAATTTGATATAGCAGTCGATGAGGTAACTGCAGGTCCCGATCATCACGGTGTTGCTTTAGCAGCATTGATTTTACCCGAAACCATGTCCTTTCAACATTCAGATCAAGTAGGTAGGGTTCGTAGAGGATTAACTAGGTCGGCAAATGAAATTAAAAATTTAAATTTAAGAGAATCAAAATCACCCGTTCCAAGAGGACCTAAGAGAGATGATGAAATAGATTTCAACATATGAGTTGTTAACTAATGGTCAAAGAAATACCTTCATATGTTGTAATACTTTGTGGAGATTGTAATTTTTATTTCGGTAAGCACAAGAAATCAAAATTTAATTGCCCTAGGTGTGGTATTTTACAACAAAACTCACAAATTTTCAGTAGGGTTCATGATTCAAGTAAACTACATAATTTAGTTTCTGAATTAAATATACCAGAAGAATTAAGACATGATTTTAGAAATAAAAATAAAAACTCTACACAAAAAAATAATCCAGATAATTTAATTGATTTGATTCCTCTTATTATTAATGAAGTTCCAAATTCCAAAGGAGAATTAAATTTGTTAGATCTAAATATTTTTTTGAAAAAAAACAATATAAAATTAAATGCAAGAAAGATTATAGAAACTTGTGAAATTGAAGGTTTATTACTTAGATTAGATGGTGAAAAGTGGAAAATAATATCTGAATCCTTATGACTGTAATTAATGTCGGCTGTCTATTAGGGCCCGTGGGTTAGTTTGGCTATGCTTGGAGCTTTGGGAGCTTTAGACCCCGGTTCAAATCCGGGCGGGCCCATCTTTTTT
>MDSW01078636.1_pt1 | contig 12736 bp, 9 predicted proteins | sample 811171 | NCBI WGS metagenome assembly MDSW01 (sample SAMN05326641, study PRJNA326480) | marine metagenome | isolation source: seawater | place: Atlantic Ocean: North West | collected 2012 | reverse complement strand
TATCGGTACTAATATGACAATAGATTCAGTCTCAAATTTATATTTCACGTCAGAGGAAAACAGAGGTATTATTATGATAAAAAGCTTAATCCTAAGAATGTTCGTTTCTTTACCACTACTTTTTGCAGTAGTAAATGCGCAAGAAGGTGTAGATGCGATAGAAAAAGCGCGTCAAGCTAAAGAAGCTGCTGATAAAGCAGCTGCTGAGGCAGCAGCAGCGACAGAGGCAGCAATCGAGGCTGCTGCGTCAAAAGCAGCTAAAGAAGCACGTGCAGATGCTAAGAAAAAGAAAGAAGAAGAAGAAGCTAGAAAGATAGCTGAAGCTCAAGCAGCAGAAGAAGCAGAACTCGATGCCGCAGCAAGTGCTGCAGCTGAAGAAGCAAAGCGTAAGATGGCTGCAGAACTTGGCCTTGAAATTAATGACCCTAAGTTAGATAACACAGTCTCTGAAAACACTGTGGCTGAAAGTGAAGCGGTAGAAGATGTCGTCGCAAAGGAAAGTTCTGGGTTTAGTTTTGGTGTAGCTCCAAGTTATGGAGCGGTTACTGGCGAAACATTTGTATCAGCGCCAGTTGGATTCACTTTAGTCATCGGAACACCATTAGGCTTTGCAGTAGGTCCATTTCAATACAACGTATCCTTAGTATATGGTTCATATAATAGTGAATACCAAAGTGTAACAGCTGACGGTTCACAAATTGAAACTGCTGATCTGGCAACACCTGTTGTTGGCTTAGGTGGTAACCTCACACTTTTTGATGCAGTCTTTGCTGAAGGTCACGTAGGAACAGTTGGTGAAGGCACTGGATTTAGGGGGTTTGCTGGTATTTCCCTCGATCGCCTAATGAAAAAGGGGCTAAACCTTCCTGTTAACGTATTACTAGGAAGTGAGCTTTTTTACAGTACTGACATGGCTGGCGCTGGGAATAGTTCTGGATGGGTGAGCCTAGGTGCAAGGTTGGACTATAATTTTTAAACCAACAAAAGATTAAAAACAAAAAAGCGGCTTTAATGCCGCTTTTTTTTTACCATGAAGCATAATTATTCAATAATTATACCTATCCATAATGAAGTAAGATTTATAAAAATGATATTAAAATCTCTTGAACCATACGCTAAAATTGGAAATGAGATTGTGATGGTTGATGATGGTAGTACAGACGGGACTTCTGATCTATTAGTTGAAAGTGATTTAAATATCACCTTAATCAAACTTAAATTAAATAAAGGTAAGGGATATGCAGTAAGAACAGGATTAAAAAATGCAAAGTACGATAAAATTATAATCTTTGATGGAGATATGGAAATACCTACTGATAATATTTCAAAACTAATGGTACTAGATAAAAATAAGCATACATATTGTGCGATGGGTTACAGAAGTAAATCCATGAGTCCATTAAAATCCAATTTTGATTGGGGTAATTTCATGTTTACCAGTTTTTTTAATATTATTTATAATTGTAAACACAAAGATATCTTATGCTGCGCAAAATCATTTTACCTTGAAGATATAACAATTAACAACCTTGAATCGAATGGTTTTGACATAGATGCAGAACTTTCAACAATATTATCTTTAAAAAATAAAAGATCATTTATTCCTCAAGTTTTATTGCAATACAAAAGAAGAACATCAGCAGAAGGGAAAAAATTAAGAATATTAGATGGATGGGTAATCCTATCAAGAATTATAAAAATGATAAAATATTTATGAGATGTAGTTTTGTAAAATTAATTATTTGTTAGAAAATAATGTAATAATTGTATGCTGAATCCAAGGTCTATATTATAATCTTGTCTGAGCTTAACCCTTTGTATTCCCCCCGAAATATGAATATTTGAATTCACCATATATTTAAAATATGTTTCAAAATAAATCGTCTCACTTATTTCCCCACTGGGGAATGCACCTTTCTTGTAATCTGCATAGGTTTCAAAAACTCTTTTTAGAATATTTTCACTTCCACTTTGATTAAATCCTATGAGAATTGATACTATTAAATTTTTATAATTATAAAAATTTAAACCAAAACATAAATCTTGACTATCGCTCCCTTTATACCAGCCTAATGGCTTTGAACTTTTAACAAAATTATTTGTTCCCACACCATGCCTAAAAGTAGGTGTTCCAATATGAATTAACTTACCGTAAACCGTAATAAGATAATTCTTTAATTGAACAGGAGTATATGCTATTCTTGCCGAAAAGGCTTTGCCATGTTCCTTATCTAATTCAATTTCCGGATCAATAACAAATTCATCATATAAGTAATTCCCAGAAACTCTTAATCGATCCTTATAAAAATAATCAAGATGTATCTGCCAAACAGCATTTGAATTTCTATTACCATAAACATTCAACCTGTTATTATATTCAATTTCCAGATGGGATGACATGGGGTTGAGATAACCAATATCTAAAGATCTATTTTCTCCAGAATAAATAGTTGTTTCAGAAAATCCAATAACTAATGATTTTCTATTTGTCCACTCAAATCCTCTTGCGGTAATAAAACGGTTTATATTATTACCAACATTCTCTAAAAATCCGTGAATATATCGAACACGTATTCTGCCATAGTCTGATGCTAGTAAAAAGTAATCATATGCACCGCTGTGATGGCTAAGAGCTAACTGGGTTTCATTGCCAGCACCCCAGTTTTCATTCCCCCTCCCTATTTGTAAAGTGGCCCAATTATTTTCAAATCCTATTCCAGATATATTATCATGTAAATCAATGAACGACGGATTTGAAATTATGGCTTTATTATTTTCATTATTTATCTTGTATCTAGGATTAAAATAACAGAAAAAATTCTTATTATATCTAAAACTAGAGTAAGAATATATTGTACTGAAATCATTTATGTTTGAAATGCCAATGCTACCCCTATATCTTATTCTAGAATCATATTTTTGATTTTTTTTATCATTCCATTTTAATCTAATTGGACTAAAATTAGTTAATGATTCCCAACCTATGCCTGCGTCAAATAATATATTAGTTTTTTGATAATCGAAAGTATTGATGGGAATTTGTTGAGAAAGTGATATTTTTGGTATTGTGAGAATAAAAAGTAAAATAAACAATTCAACTTTGTTGAATACTATCAATATCTTTAAGAAAACTCTTTTCAATTATTGATTAAAAAATATCATATGAGATTACTAAATTGATTATAAACTATCATTCTTAAGATCTACAGTAACATTTCACTTATTTAATAGTTCATTAAATTCAACAGAAAAAACTTCTACAATTTTTCCGGTATTTTTGCAAATGTCTTTTATATGATCCAACCGATTATTTTCAATATTACCAATTGCAATAATTATTTTACTTATATCTTTTGTTTTTACAACATTATTGATACTTGAAATATTTCCATAAATTTTAATTCCATCAATTCTAGCGCCATTTTTAGAAATATCATCATCGATAAACCCAATGGGAATCATATCTCTTTTTTTATTTTGTAAAATTTCTTTCAAAGCCATCATCCCTCTATCTCCAGCACCAATGATAAGAGTTCTCATACTACTTTTGTGAATATCTCCTCCTAATAATTGAAATATACTTCTTTGAATTATTACACCTATATACCTTTCAGAGCCTCTAAATGCCATAAGCAGCAAAAACAGCACAAAAAAGAAGATAATTAATGTTGTAAAATGTAGAATAGAATCAAAAAAATATTTTGAGATGAAGAAGGTTGAAATTGCTACTGTTGTAACTGCGCCCATATAACGGATTGTATCACTTAAAGTGAGATATCTCCACAATGAACTATAGAATCTAAAAATCAAAAAGATAAGCAAACTGTATGGTAGAATGATTACAATTATTTGAAATAATATATCGATTAACTGTATCGGAATAGTCCCATTATATTGTAACCAAATAGAAAAATATAAACTATATACTATAATTATTGAATCTACTATAAGCTCTACAATTTGGCGTTTGTATATTAAAGCAGTTCTGATTGCGGTAATCTCTCTTTTTTCAGAACTAATGATGGCATCATACTCTTTCTTCCCATATACCTTTACTCTAGATAACATTGCACCAAATCCAATAAATAAAATAAGAATTAAAACAACAAAAAACAGAGATAAGGATAAATCTAAATATTTTATGCCCAAAGCAATACAGCCTCCAAATATCGAGATAATAAACATAAGTATTAATGATTTACGTTCACTGTAACCAAGAGCTATCAGGCGATGAGAAAGATGGTCTTTCCCTCCCTGGCTAACTGGACGATTAAGAATTTTCCTGCTAATAGTTACCAAGGTAGTATCAAAAATAGGTATAGACATTAACAACAGAGGTATACCTAAAGAAAAAATCACATGTGATTTCGTATGAAAAGTACCCATTAATGAAATTATAGATAGAATAAACCCTAAACTCAGACTTCCGGAGTCTCCCATAAATATTTTTGCTGGTTTGAAGTTATAAAATAGAAAACCTAAAGTTGAGCCTGAGACTATGAATGATATAATGCTTAAATCATTTTGCCCTCCCAAATAAAATAGGATTCCAAGGAATGAACTTATAATTAATGATATACCTGAGCATAATCCATCCATATTATCAAGAAGATTTAATGCATTTGTTATGCCAATTATCCATAGCATAGTTATGGGTATCGTAATAATATCTGGAAATAGCACGCCTTTACCAACAAGTATACCTGTTGACATAACCATCATAGATGCAATTATCTGAAACAATAATTTTATATAAGGTTTCATACCCTTTATATCATCATAAAGTCCAGAAAAAAATATTAATACGACAGAAATCATTACTAATGGATTAATTCCATTATGAATACTTGATAAATATGTTCCTAAAACAATTGCAGCAAATATAGATACACCACCCAGTAATGGAGTATTTTTAGAATGCCACCTATCTTGACTAGGATAAGCAACTACATCTACCTTTTTAGCAATTACAATAATTACAGGGGTCATAACAATAACAGTTATGAGGGGAGCAAGAGCGAAAAGAATATTATTTAATATCATAGAAGATGATTTTAATAATTAATAATGAGATAGAGTTTAATTAATTAGGTACGCTCAAGATAATTTTACCTAATTGAAATTCCTAAAATAAAATTAAGTCTTTGTTCTAGGAAGATTTTTGATAATCAATTACTTGATCTATAATCTCATCGAGTTGAATTTTAGGGTCATATTTTATTAATGCTCTAATCTTTTCTAGATTAGGTTTTCTTCTTTTCATATCTTCAAAACCATGACCATATGCCTTGTCAAGAGGAATGAATTCCATTTTTGATTTACTACTACACTTGCTGATCACAAGTTGGGCTAATTCTTCTATGGTTATCTCATTTTCATTTCCTACATTAAATACCTTTCCAAGGGCATTTTTTGTTTCCATCAGTTTAATTATTGCTCGGCATGCATCATCGACATGTGTAAAACTTCTTTTTTGACTGCCATCTCCAAAAATTGGTATCGGATCATTTGCCAATGCTTTTTGTACAAAAATTGGAAGAACCATTCCATAGTCACCTAACTGCCCAGGGCCTACCGTATTAAAAAACCTTACAATAACAGCTGGTAATTGTTTCTCATGATGGTAAGCTAAAGTCATAAATTCATCAAGTGCCTTAGAGGTAGCATATGCCCATCTTCTAATGCTAGTATTTCCAAAAACTGAATCATGTTCTTCTTTTAGCCCATCAGAAGACTTATTATAGTGCATAGCCTTTCCATAAACTTCTGAAGTCGATGCAATTAATACTTTCTTATGATATTTTGATGCGCTGTGCAAAACATTTTCAGACCCCAGAGCATTTACCCTTATAGTAGCAACTGGATTCTCCATTACATGTTTGACACCAACTACTGCAGCTAAATGATAAACCATATCAGAACTCTTTACGAGTTTATCAACCAATGCACTATCACATACATCCCCAATGATTAACTCAAAATTTTTATCATTACTAAATACAGATACATTTTTCAAGGATCCTGTTGATAAATCATCAAGGACAATAACCTTATGACCTAAGTCCAAGAGTAATTTTGATAGATAAGAGCCAATAAATCCCGCTCCACCTGTGATAAGTATATTCATTTTTACCTTTTATATTTTTCTGATAATTCCAATAATCTTGATTCAAGTATATTTAATAACTGATTTCTTTCGAAATATTTATTGTAGTATGCTAACCCGTTTTCACCTAACTGTGTTAAGTCATTCTTATCCATAAGACTTAATTTTTTAATATTTTTTGCAAGTTGATCTGAATCACCTGATGCGCAACTCAAACCAGCATTTGAATTATTTATAATTTTTGATCCCTCCCCATCAATCATTGCAATAATAGGTTTGGCACAGGCTAGATAAGACTGCACTTTTGCAGGTATTGTGATTGAAAAAATATATTCTTTTTTTAATGAAAACAACATACAGTCTGCTTCAGCATAAAATTCAGGCATCTTATCTATTGGATGTCTGCCTAGTAAATGAAAACAATCATTTAAATTATATTCTATTATTTTCTTCCTCAACCATGGCTCTTTTCTACCACTACCAAGAATAATCCAATGGATGTGTTTTTCAGATTTTAAAATTTTAGCAGCTTCAATTATAGAAAAAAAGTCTTGTGCTTCACCTATATTACCAGCAAACATTATCTTAAAACTATTTGAAGGTATATCATTTAATAAGTTTTTATAATTTGAAATTGGTTTGAAAATCGATTCTGCCCATTGAGGAAAAAATTCTATTTTGTTAGGAGTTATTCCTTTTTTCATTATTGCGTTAATAAAACCATTAGATGATACTAAAACTTTATCAGAATTTTTGTAAATATACTTAATGACTGGATTCAATAATTTTGGGATTAAACTAGATTGTAAATTACCTGCTGATGTTACACTTTCAGGCCATAAATCTAGCACCCAGAGACATATGGGGATTTTTTTTATTCGTTTAATAAATATGGCAGGTAAACAAGTGAGTATTGGTGACGGAGCAAATACAAAGATTACATCATATTTTTTCTTAAAATGAAAAATTGAAGAAAATAGCCCTCCTAAGACTGATGACAACCAACTAATAGCAAGCATAAGATTCGAACCAGATCCTCTAGGGATTAATGGTGATCTACGAATTTTAATGCCATTCCAATCTTCTTCTCTTCGCTGATTCAAACCATAACCCTTATAATAAGATGGACCTGGGTAATTAGGAATAGATGTCAAAACACTTATATTATGCCCTTTTTCCTTCATCCCAATTGCCAAATCATTAATTCTAAAATTTTCTGGAAAAAAGTAATGAGTAACAACCAAGATATTCAATTTTGATACTTACCTAAAATATAATCGTAGATTTTTTCTGAAGCATTACCATCTCCAAAAGGGTTAATTGCTTTTGACATTTTGGAATATTCATTTTCATCACTAATCAAGATATCTATTTGCTTTATAATATCCTTTTTATTTGTTCCAACTAATCTAGCAGTTCCTGATTCAATCCCTTCATACCGTTCAGTATTTTCTCTCATAACCAAAACGGGAATATCCAAAGAAGGGGCTTCTTCTTGAATGCCACCTGAATCTGTAAGAATTAAATAGGAGTTCTTCATTAAATAAACAAAAGGAATGTAGTCTTGAGGCGGTATTAGAAAAATATTTTTCTTCCCGCCTAAAATTTTATTTACTGGATTTTGGACATTAGGGTTTAAATGTACAGGGTAAACAATTTGTATATCTTGGTTAGTTGCAATTTCTTTTATTGCAAAACAAATATTTTCAAAACCCTTACCAAAACTCTCCCTTCTATGACCTGTGACTAAAATTGTTTTTTTCCCATTGAAAATAATAGAATATTTTGATTCAAAGTATTTTTTGAAATACCCATTGTCGTAATCTAATTGACTAGATATGGATAAAAGTGCATCGATTACAGTATTACCAACAACTAATGTATTGGTCTCAGGTACACCATCATTCAGTAGGTTTGCTTTTGCTTGATCTGTTGGCGGAAAGTGAAAAGTGGAAATAGCAGTAGTCATCCTGCGGTTCATTTCTTCTGGAAAGGGTGAATATTTATCATTTGTTCTTAATCCTGCTTCGATATGAGCTACTGGAATTTTCTTATAAAATGCTCCTAGTCCAGTCGCATATGTAGTAGTTGTATCACCTTGAACAAAAATCAAATCTGGGATGATTTTGTCTATAAGTTGTGAAATACCTATTAGAATTTTTCCTGTTAAACTCTCAAGAGTTTGGTTTGGGGACATTAAGTTTAAATCATATTGAGGTTCAATTTTAAATATTGATAAGACCTGATCTAACATTTCTCTGTGTTGTCCAGTAACAGCAATAATAGTCTCAAAATTCAACTTGTCTTTTTTAAAAACATTTACAAGGGGCGCCATTTTTATTGCTTCAGGCCTAGTACCAAAAACAAAAAGTATCTTTTTCATCATTTATTAAATTGACCTTTAAGAAAAAGAAAATTATTTTTTTCTTACTGCACTACTCATTCCAATTGGGAAATCTGCCACCTTTTCAATCATATCCCAATTCATTTTAAACCATTTAATATTTTCTTTTAAGCCTTCTTCAAACTTTGTTTGTGGTTTGTAATCTATAAGTTTTCTAGCAAGATCTATAGATGCTAATAATCGTTTTTTAGTGTCCCACTTTCTAGCAGGGAATCGAGCTATAGGAGTTACATTATTAGTTGCGTTGTTCACCATGGATATCATATCCTTAATCTTTGTTTCCTTACCTGAGGCAAGATTAAAAGCTTGTCCAATTGCCTTTTCATGATAACCTGCTTTTAGAAGACCTTGGACTAAATCGAGGACGTAAGTAAAATCACGAGTCTCATTGCCAGTACCTGTTAAAGGTAAGGATTTTTTCTGCATTGACCAGTAAACAAAATTAGGAATTACATTTCTATACTGCCCTGGAACCTCTCCTGGCCCAAATGAATTGAAAAAACGGCAGTTAACAGTTTTAAGCCCATAATGATGAAAATAAAAATTTGAATACATTTCACCTGCCATCTTATTGATTTGATATGGTGTTGTAAGATGCATTGAAATAAAATCTTCTTTTAAAGGCATCTTCCCATACGAACCATAAATCGCACAACCACTTGAAGCATAAATAAACCTATCTACTCCGGTAAATTGAGCCAAATCTAAAAGTTTAATCATTCCCTGAATATCTACATCCGCTGAATTTTCTGGATAATCCACAGAATTTTGGTTTGCAAAAAATGCAGCCAAATGAAAAACAATAGATGGCCGTTCTCTAAATACGCGTTTTAAATCAATATCATTTCGAATATCGCCATTAACAAACATAACGTTGTTCAATGGTGGTAAATCAATTGGCTGCTCTCCTTTTATTGCACTCAAATTATCTAAAACTATAATCATTCCATGATCACCAACCAACTCAGAGAGAGCAATTACTAAGTTGCTTCCTATTGCACCTGCACCACCCGTGACAAGAATATTTTTACCCTTATAATATTTTTTTAAGGGGTTACTTAGTTTAATTGTTTGCAAATATTTACTAACTAAATTTTTTCTGTAATCAATATTGGTCATTTATTTTACCTTTTAAAAATCTCATTCCTCTATTTTAGATTGTACAGTTCCTTCATCCATTCAACTGTCCTTTTTATCCCTTCTTCTGGATCAATAACAGGATTATGGTCTAAATCATTTATTGCTTTAGAAAAATCAACTGTTTTTATCTTAGTTGTAAAGGATTCAGCTTCTTTATATTCAACCAGCGAATCATTTTTAGATGTCATTTTAAGAACGATATCAGAATATTCTTTTATATCTTTCTCCCACTCGACTCTTCCACCAACATTGTAAACTTCACCAGGAATAAAATTATCTACAATATTTGCAAAAGTATTACATGAGTCCTCCACATAATCAATAATACGTTTATGACCTTTATATACGATATATGGCTTATCATTTAAAGCATGATAAATAAATTTAGGAATGAATCCACGATAAGGTGTGAAGTGTTCGTGAGGACCGTAACAATTTAATGGTCGGACTCTTACAATTTCAGTATTAAACATTGCAGTAGAGTTGAGGCACATTAATTCCCCTGCCCATTTTGTAATTGCATAATCATTCATTTGATATGTATCACTTATTTGATTATTTACCATAACATCTTCCGTCATAAAACCATCATAATCCCCATAAACTTCACAAGAAGAAAAAAAGATTAATTTAAAACCTAGTTTTTCTTGCAATCTTAATATGTGCTTTGTGCCTACATTATTGGTTTGCCAAAGGTTTTCATAGTATGCCTCACCATTCCAACGACCATACTCTGCTGCTAAATGGTAAATAAAATCAAATGGGCCGTAAAGGTCAAGAACGTGCTCTATTTGTCTATAATTACGCACGTCGCATCTGATATAGTCTTCACGTTCAGTATTATAGAGATCAGAAGCTATAACTTTGTGGCCCCTTGAACGAAGTTCATTACACAAATTAGTGCCAATATTCCCGGCACCACCAGTAACTAGAATTTTGTTATTTTTTTTCATTTTTTAGATTGTTTAGTAGTCTATTATTTCAGGTGAATTTTCTAGACCAATTTTTTTTGGTATAGATAGTATTTTTATGCATTATTCTAAATTTTGAACGCAAATATACATCGAAAAAACATTACATTTTTTCTTGATTTTATAAAAATAAATAATATTTAAGATAAAATTTCAAATGTCTCTTTAACGGTTGTTTCCCAAGGATATTTATTGACTTGATTATAACCTTTTTCAATTAATGATCTTTGAATCTTTTTATTATTAAAAACAAAATTTATTTTTTCATAAATATCAACTGAATCAAACGGGTCAAAATACATAGCTGCATCTTGACATATTTCTGGCAATGCTGATTTATCTGAGGTTAATACAGGGATACCACAAGCCATAGCCTCCAGATTTGTAAACCCAAATACTTCACAATAAGAAGAAAAGATATATAATTCTGAATTTTGGTAAAGAGTTGGTAATAAACCTGATTTAAGATTAGTGATAAATATAATATTGGCAGACAACCCTGATTTTTTTACTGCTTGGAGAACTTCCTTATAATAGCTACGGGAAATCACATTAGAAACAAATAGTAATTTTGGGACCTTATGATTTTTTTCAAAAAACTTCTTGTATGCATCAATCAACTCTAAAAAACAGTGGTATCGTGTTACACTAGAGACAGTTAAAAAATATTCTTCCTTAAAAATATTTATTCTATTACTTATCTGAATATTTTTATTTGATTTTTTAAATTTTTTTTGGTCAATTCCCAAATAGACTCTTTTAGTTTTTGCATATATTTTTGGGAAAATATCAATCAATTCTCTTTTAGCTGTATTTGAATCAACAATTATTCTATCCGCCCTATATATGGAAATATTTGTTAATAATTTTTGTAAGAAATTGTAATACCAAGGCTGTTCATTTAGTGCTTCTGGATATAACCAGGGTAGATTTGTATGAATTACTAATACTGACCTCATTTTCAGAAAAAATAATAAAACCGGAGAAACATTCATTGGCGAAAATAATGTATTTATCTTTTTATTTAACAAATATACTGGTAGAAAAATTTGTAACCAGAAATAACGAAGCATCGTTGAAGAAAAAAAATTTGATACAGTTATTATATGAATATTATCCGATATTGGTAAATCAAAGTCTTGAACAGAATTACGATTTAGAATTACAAAGTATTGGTTTTTTGAATTAGCGTGTTTTTTTAAACCTTTTAGAATATTATAATTATATGTCTTGAAGCCCCCACCATAAGCAGGGCTAAACATATTAAATAGAATATTCATTTCTTACAAATTATCTTTAAGATAACGTTTAAACCAAACTACTGTTTCTTCTAAACCATCTTTAAAATTAGTGGTCGGTTCCCAATCAAAATATTTTTTTACTTTTTCATAATTCATTATTTGATTAACAATTTCTCCTTTTGAATCAGAACTTTTTTCAAAACTTTTTTCAATTTCGATGTAATCTTTTTTGTTGTCTAAAATATGATATATCTGTTCAACAACAGATCTCACGCTTTTTCCCTTATCTGTTCCTGCATTAAATACTTCACCTTTCAAATTATGATCTCGAGATAAAGCCTGACCAATTTTCAAGTATAACGTAGCCACATCTTTAACAAATAAAAAGTCCCTTATGCTTTTACCATCTGACCTAGGTATAAATTTATCATATTTAAGTGCGCACCTAATTGCATCTGGTATGACAGCACTAAAGTTTAACTGCCCGGGTCCATAGATATTGGCAAATCGGGTTATTACAATTGGCATATTAAACAATTCGGTAGTATAAGATTGCGCAATTATATCAGCACAGGCTTTTGAAGAATCATATGTAAACTTTGGAATTAATGGATAATCCTCCCTATAAGGTAAATTTTCTACTGGATGCTCTCCATATGCCTTATCGGATGATGCAATTACAACTGCTTCTAAACCTGGATTAACTTGCCTTATGGACTCTAATAAGGTATAAGTCCCCCTTATATTAGTTTCCCAAGTAAAAAATGGATGCTTCGCTGCCACGCCAACCTCAACTTGAGCTGCTAAATGAAAACATACATCTATTTTATTTTCACTGAAAAAATTATCAAGCAAGGCTTTATCGGTAATCTCT
>MDSW01096851.1_pt1 | contig 12737 bp, 10 predicted proteins | sample 811171 | NCBI WGS metagenome assembly MDSW01 (sample SAMN05326641, study PRJNA326480) | marine metagenome | isolation source: seawater | place: Atlantic Ocean: North West | collected 2012 | reverse complement strand
TTTGACCAGCCCAGAGAGATATTTGATGGGTTAAGCTTAGATAATTTTTCACCAGATCCATAAAATGAAATATAAGAATCATAGGAGAATAATATTGTAAAAAAAGCTAGTATGATAATCTTAGTTCTCATTTAAAATAGTATACTTTTATTGAGGGTGATTTTAACGTATCAATTAATATGTTATTGAAGTTATATATTGGTGGATATAAATTAGTTTCTAAGCTCAACCCAATCCCTTCATTATAATCATATATGCCATTAACATAATTCTGCAACAAATTTCCTATAGGGACAATTATTGAGTCAGGATCATTGGAAACAAAATATGAAAAAATTAAATTTGAAGAACTTGAATCTAATTCATTAAAGTTAATTATGTATGAGCTTGACCTTAAATCATATTGATCTGATTTATTTAAATATAATTTCATACTTGTGTTAGGCTCACTAATTATATACCCATTTTGCTCAGCTTCTTCAATAAATAACCCTAATTCATCAAAATTTAATTTGCTTCCAATTCCATAACCTTGATTCATGTATAAAGAATTATTTGATTGATATAAATTGTTATTATACAAAGATGCATCTTTTATGTAACTACTATTATTTATTTTAGCAATATTTCTAATTTTTTGATTCCAATCAAATACGCTTTTTGAATATTTGTCATGTTCAAGATTAAATTCTAAACCTAATAAATCAACATTATTTAAAAATGATATTTCTACATTCAATTTAGTATCGTTTTCATTTTGAGTAATTGATGAAATCCAAACCTTAACACTATCTAATTCTTGATTGATAAATTCAGGATAAAAATCCACAGACTGTGTTAGATTATTATAAAATGTAGTATCTGTACTACTGATATTAATTTTTTGGTCAATTGTAAACAATTCTTGATCATCATTTAATTGATCAGTTCCAAAATCTTCAAAAAATTCACCCTGATTCCAAACCGAATTTCCCTCTGAATATTCTGCTTCAAACCAAGTAAAACCATTATCTTCACAATCATTATTATCTAAAAAATTACTATCCTGACAAAATGCCTCATCCCATAAATTATTTCTCTCTGTGCCATTAGCATCTGGCTCAATATAGTTATCATCTTCTGGACATATATGATCAGAACCACAATCTAACCAAAAATCTAAATTTGGATCTATATTCCAATTATCAGTAATATCATTATCATTACAATTGTTATCAATTCCACAATCATTAAAAGATTCATTAAAATTCCATATATTATTTCCTTCTGTTCCAGAAGGGTTGTAACCAATTTCATTTGAATTTTCTATACCATCTATCCCATAATCAAAAAATGGTTCACCTAACTCATTATTTTGTTGAATTCCATCTCCATTTAAATCATAAAAATCATATGTTCCATTTGATTCTGTATCATCAAAATCTTTAAACCCAATATCACTTTCTGATATTCCATCTAATCCAAAATCAAGGAAAAATTCACCTTCATCCCATATATTATTATTTTCTGTACCCTCATTTGAGTCCCAATTATTATTACCATTAAGATCAATCCAATTATCATCTGAAGGATCAATATTATAGTTGTCATTATTTGGGTCCTGATCACAATTACCATTTATCTCATTTATTTCACAATCACCACATGTCCAAGACAATTCAGAGTTTATTGAACCATCTGCATTTAATACAGCTCCTCTTTCATTACCATCTATACAACCATCACTTCCATAATCGTCAAATGTTTCACCAATATCATATTGATTATTATTTTCTGTACCTTCCAAATTATATATTAAGGAATTTTCATCGCACTCATTGTATGGATACACACATAAACAACCACCAATTCCATCTTCGTAAATATCTGGACACTGATCAGAACCATAGTCCAAATAAAATTCACCCTGATCATATAATTGATTGTTTTCTGAACCCTCACCCTCATCCCAAAGACTATTATCATTTAAATCATACCAATTATCCTCATTAGGATCAACTTTATTTTCAATATATTTAATCTGATCTAACCAAAAATTAATTCCTGTATTACTAAAATTTTGAATATTAACTAAGTCTACTTCTAAATTTAATAATGTTCTTTCTTGTTGATCAGGCACTGAATTAGAAAGATCATATGATTCAATACAAAAATCTAAACCATTTTCACAATCAATATTAGACCATTCTATTGAATCTTTAACTTCTAAACTAATAATGTCATCTAAATTATTATCAAGAAAGTTGCCAATGAAAAATCTATTATAATTGGCTAACAAAGTATCACTTATATACAAAGCAGATCCAACCATTGGCAATACATTATTTATTATAAATTTATTTGATGATTTATTGATTTCTTCATATTCATCATATACCAAGTTAATGTAAGGTTCAGTATTAGAATAATCACTTGTATACTCAGATGATGCAATTTCAAATAATTTATTATAATTTGGGTTTGTGCTTAATAATATAAAGCTATTACTAATATCATTAAAATTGCAAAGTTCAATTTTTTCTAAGGGTTGGCAAGTATCTTTATGCCAAATGCAATTATCAGTACAAGATGATTGATCTGAGATTGTTTGGCAATCATCTGAAGAGTTTATCATCTTTTCACTTAAGTTAATATAATATTTGCCTAAATGAGGCTCAACAAACAATCGTTTAGTATTGTCAGAGTTATAAATTTGAAAATAATCTTCTATATTTAAATTACTAAATAAACTTAAGTCTTCCTCCGACCACTCATCATTTAATATGTTATTACCTTGACTATCCTTTAGATCATCATAATTTAGCAAATATGCAAAAAATGGAGATGCATCACTAGATATATTATCATTTAAATTATTAGTGTTTTCATTAATATTATTTAATGAATAAGGTGAATATTCTTTCACTACATCTAAAACTAAATATAGCTCTTTAAAAGATAGGCTATCCTTTGTACATAAATCATAATTTTCAAATATTTCTTTATCAAATTCAAAAATACTATAAACATAGTCTGAATCATTAATAGATCCTGCGTAGATTAAAGAAGAAAAACCAAATTGATTAATTGTTTTAGCAGTATCTGATAATGATGCGTTTAAATCAAATTTTTTATAAGATAAATTATCTTGGTTTAAATTTGAAACAGGAATTGGATCATTTTCAAAATCACATGAGTACATCATCAATGTAAGTATATAAACTAATTTAATTTTCATTTGTAAAGTACGAACCAAACTTATTAAAGTTTATTAATGCAAGCATTAAATTTGTCATAAAATGTGTCCCAAGAATCTTTTTCTAAAGGGTACTTTAAAGTTTTTGATTTATATTTTTTATAATTCAAAGATAATGACTTATTCTCTTTAATTAATTTAGACACTGTCTTTTCATCATCATCTAAAACAATATTTAAATCAAAAAATTTCATAGATTCAGAAATAATATCCATATTTTTTGTATATTTAATATCTAAATCAAACTTTTTGAAACAATCTAATGGAAGTTTTCTAAACTTATCTATTGAATGAATGAAATTGATCGTTTTTATATTATTATATTTTTCATTATTTGAATAATTATTTTTTAATAAAATAGGCAAAATTGAAGTTTGCCAATCATTGCAAATGATAACATCAGGATACCAAAATAGTTTTTTAAATGACTCTAGAAGTGATAAACAAAATAAAGAAAAATTTTCAAAATTATTTTTGTTTGGTTGCCCATTTTTAGATTTATAAACTAATGGATTAATTTGAAAAAAATAATCATTATCTAATAAAAAATATACTTGAACCCTTGTATTTGGAATAAAAGCAGATTTAATACTCATAATTCTTTCGCTATCATTAAATCTAATAGGAACTTCTTTCAATCTTATAACTTCTCTTAAAATATATTTTCTTTCGCTAATAAATCCATATTTGGGTTGAGAAACTCTTATGTCGTAGTCCTCACTATCATTTAAATAATTTGAAAATTTCTTTGAAAATTCAGCTAACTGATATGTTTCGGTAAATGGGGATATTTCTGTAGTAAGAAATAATATCTTTTTTTTAGGTTGATTCATATTTTTTCCTATTTTAGTGTTATCAAAAATTCTGAAGCCTTATTATAATATTTACTTTTCGGGTAATTTTCCACAATAATTTGAAACATATCTCTAGCATCATTATTATTACTTAACTTTAATTCAGATAACCCAATTTTATAAATTGATTCAGATTTTTTATTGCTATCGTCATATTTTAAAACTTTTTTAAACTCATCTATTGCTTTAGTATAATCTTTTTTTGAAAAATAAATTTGACCTATCCAGAACTGACAGTTATCTGCCAAATCATTAGAAATATTATTTTTTAAAAGAAATCTAAATTTTTCTAAACTTTTATCATAATTACCTCTGGTATACATTTCATGAGCTAATTTGTAATCATAATTAAAATCAATTTTATCAGAATTGTCATTAGAGCTAATTTCAGTTTTTAATGTCCTATTAATTGCATCTATTTCTTTAATGCTATTCTCAATAGAAGAAATTTGATTCTCAATTAAAACCATATCAGTTAAAAGATCAAAATAAAGGCTATCCATAAAAAAAGCCCTGTCCTCTAAAATGTTAACCTTATTGTAAAGTTTAATTATATTATTGGAAAATTCAGGGCCAATTAATAGCGATTGCTCAAATCTAAAAGAATCAATTTGCTCCTCTAACAAAAAAATAATTGAATCGTTAGATAATTTTAAACTATCAAAGGAAAACTGTAAATTATTAGCTTTGTTATTAATCAATGAAATTACATCTTCTTGCTTTGAAAGTTGTATTTGAAGCTCAATCAACTTTTCTTTATCAGTTAAATTTTCATATTTAAGCACATTATCAAAGTTAATATTTGATGAATTAGGCTGTTCCTTAATATTAGAACAACCAAACAGTAAAAATGAAAATAAGATGAATGTTTTAATCATAAAAAAATATAAGTATAGACCCCTAAATTTAATATTTATATTTACAGCAAATCAACAAATAAGTTATTTGTTATTAGTAGCATTATTACATATGCCTAACATTCCAAAGCATGTTAACGTAAAAGTGCCTCCATAGCTTAAAAATGGAGCAGGTATTCCTGTAATTGGAGCTAAGGCAACAGCCATACCCATAGTTATTACTATATGAAAAAATAACATTGATGCAAAACCAATGATAAGTAGAGAATTAAATATATTCGTAGATTGTTGAGCGTAGAAGATTAACCAATAAAATAAATTATAGCTAATTAAAATTATTAAAAATATAAATGTAAACCCTAAAGCTTCAGCAATGCTTGCAATAACAAAATCTGTATCTGCTTCAGGTAAAAATCTTAAATTAACTTGTGAACCTTTTCCAATCCCATTACCAAAAACACCACCTGACCCAACTGCAACCATAGATTGTTTTATATGCCAACCTCCAGAAAATTCATTCAATGAAGGTATTATAAAATTTTCTATTCTTCCAACTAAATCTCTAGCTCTATTTGAATCTAATTGATTTAAATTTTCCCATCCACTAGAAACAATAAACGAAAATAAAATATTAAAAATGAAATATGCAGAAAGATATATTAATTTATATCTTTTACCAATTCGATTTACTTTTAGAAAGTTAAAAATATATATAAAATTTATTAAAATATATATTATTAGTAAGGTGTTAGGGTATCCATATTGATTAGTATGGGAATTAAATATATTTAAATAAAGAATGGTATATGATGTAAAGATGGGCGAAACTAAGAAAGCAAGTAAATAAAATTTTACTCCTGACCAATAAAACATTGGTAATAAAATAGTGCTATATATAAGAGCTGCCCCTAAATCCCTTTGCAAAATAAACACAAAAATAGGAACTAGAACAAGAAATAAACACATAGCAAGAAATAATATATTATCTAAACGCTTTTTGTTATCTGATAAAACTTTAGCTAATGAAATTATAATAATAATTTTACCAAATTCAGATGGCTGAAATCCCATAAACCAATTTTGAGCACCCTTTGTAGCTTCTGAAAAAAAAGGTAATAAAATAATAAATAAAAAAAATAAATATAAAAAAACCATTTTCTCATGAAAAAAACGCAACCTAACAAATTGAATTAGAATAAAAATTAACAAACCTAAAAAAATCCATAAAATTTGCTTTTGTGATCTAGAAAATGTTATGCCAAAAATTTCTGTTTTATAATTTCCAGCTGATTCTAAAATTAATAAAGAAATGATAGATAAAAATGATATGGCTACTAAAATTGGAATTCTAATTGAAAATTTTTGATTAAAATTGAAAATTCTATTCATATATATCTCTTGATAAAGTAAAATTAAAAATTTCTTTAGAAAGTTCTTTTGAAATTGATTTTGTTTCTGAATTTGTATTTTCTATTAATACTACAATAGAAAATAAACTATTATTAAATTCCATATACCCACCAAACCATGAAAGCAGCTGATCGTTTGTGGTACTACTTATCGTTTGAGCTGTGCCTGTTTTTCCTCTTATTATAGCTCTATGATCTTTCAAATAATATGCAGTTCCACTTTTATCATTAACTACATCAAACATAGCATTTTGTAATTCATCCCATACATATTTACTAATATCTATTTTTGACAAATCTTGTAAATTATCTAAGAGTAATGTTGGCTTTACAAAATTTCCTTTCATTGCAATTATATTAATTAAATTTATTGCTTGTAGTGGAGTTATAGAATTAGATCCTTGACCAATTGATAAATTAGGCATACTACCCCTTTTTGGCCATCTCTTACCATAATTAATTTTCATCCAATCACTATTAGGTATTCGACCAGATTTTTCAAAAATTTCTATTCCAACTTTTTTATTTAAACCAAGCTTTTCTGCATAGTCACTTAAATCATTTATGATATATTTATTTTTTTCTTGATTTCTCAATATCATTTCATAAAAGTAAACATTACATGATTGAACTATGGCATCATGTAAATTTACATCTCCATGCCCTTCATCTTTCCAACATCGAAAGACTTTAGGCTTATCAGGATTACTTTGATCCTCTAATTCAAATTTTCCATTACAAAATACTCTCTGATTTTTGTTAATCATCTGTTTATCTAAAAACATTATTGAGGTAACTAATTTATATAAAGAACCTGGATGATAAGTTCCGGCAGTTGATCTATTTAATAACTTTTTTTCTTTATTCCATGCCTGCCATGTGTCATATTTTAATGGACCAACAAATTGAGATAAGGAATAATCTGGAGCGCTTGCCATAGCTAAAATTTCACCATTTACTGGATTCATACATATAATTGAACCAATATGATTTGATAATAGATTTTCTATAAATTTTTGCAAATCATAATCTATTGAAAGAAACAAATCGTCTCCTGGTACATATGGAATGCTTCTTTTTTTATCTATACCTAAATCTTTTCCATATGTATTTATTATGTGTGATTCTTCTCCTTTAATACCTCTTAATGTTTTTTCATAAACTCTCTCAATACCATCTATACCTATAATATCATTTATAGAGTAATAACTATGAGGATAAATTGAATCTTGATGCACTGGCCTTAAATAACCTAAAACATGAGATAAGTTTATAGAATCTTGATAAAATCGAGATGGATTAATCGAAAAAACAAGACCAGGAAAATCATTCTTGTGCTCGCTTAATAGGGCTTTGGTTTTAAAATCAATAAAATTAATAATTGTGATTGGCTTATACTTTTTTATGCTATTTTTTTTATGAGACAAAACTAATTCTTTAAATTCATATTGAGAAACAAATAACTTGGACCTTTTTTTTGCACTATTTATCATTTTATAAAATAAATTTTCATTAAATGTCTCATCATAATGATTAGGATAAATTTTTATGGAAAATGTATTTCTATTTGAAACTATTACAGTTCCATTTCTATCATAAATTATACCTCTTGGTGGAATTGATTCTATAGTAGTATACTTATTATCTGAGGCATCTTGAATAAATTGTTGTTTAGATAAAACTTGAATAAAAAAATATCTACTTAGAATTACAAAAAAAATTAATAAAATTACATTATTTAATTTTCTTGCTTTAATAATTTTATTATCTTTTAGCATATTTTTTACTAACTCCAAAAATTTTATCAATTATAAATAATAGCATAAAACTAATAAAAACCCTAATTAAGCTATACTTTGTATAGAAAAAATATGAATCTGAATATTCTAGCATATATATTAAAAAAGTACAAAAATAAAATGATATAATTATAAATAAATTATATATAGCATTATTTTTATAATAATTGATTCTTAATAACAGATATGAAAAAACTGTATATATTAGAGTTATTAAACCAAAATAATTAGATGAGATTAAAAAATCATTTATCAAACCTATAAAAAAACTGATAAATATAATTTTACTATTATTATATTTAATTGAAAGAAAAACAATACTTAACAAAAAAAAATCTGGTGAAATATCTATATGATTAAAGTGTATTGCAGGAAAATATAAATGTAGTATAATTAATATAATAGCTAACATTTACTGGACAATGAATATATTTTTTAATGAATTTAAATCAGCGATAATTTCAACTTTTACATATAACTCTAACTCATTTCTTCTGTTTTGTATATCGATAATTTTAGCCACAGGAATATTTTCAGGATAAATATTTGAATCATCAGTTGTATAAAAAATATCTCCAATATTTAATGATTTTTCAAACTGTTTAGATACAGACTCAATTATGCCCCATTTCCCACTTTTAAATGAAAATTGTCCAAAAATATCCTTTTTAGTTTTAACATAAACATGAAAATTTCTATCTGATATTTTATGAACTTGTGTAGCCTCTTCTGATACAAACCAAGTTTTTCCTACTAAATTTCCATCATAATTTATAACTGCTTTATATTTTTCGGAAACACCATCATTTGTACCTACATTAACATTAAATATATGAGTTGATTTTGTTAAAGAATGACTAATTACTTTAGCTGGAGTAAAACTGAAATTAGGAATAAGTTTATCTAATTTTTTATCATAATTAAGATGGTCATTAATAGTCCTAATACGCTGTTTTAAATTTAAATTTTCTTCACTTATTATTTTAATATGATTTAGTAGCGAATCATTCTCAGATGCAAGATAATTAATATTATTAACGAAAGCTTTAGGCTTGTATAAAAATGAAAAAAAATTTGAAAAGTGGAGTTTAAAATGTTTTATTTGGTTAAAGTCTTTTGATAAAAAAAGTAAAATCGAAACAAAAAAACCTAAGATTAGAATTGTTAATTTACTATTTAGCTTAAATTTTCTTTTTTTCATTTATCTTTTAAAATTATACCATTACTAAAATTTTATCATCAACATACTTTTTAATATCACTAATAACAATACCAGTACCCTTTACAATTGATAGTAAGGGATCTTCTGAAACAAAAACTGGAAGATTAGTTCGACTTCGAATAAATACGTCCAATCCATCAAGCAAAGCACCTCCACCAGTTAATATAATGCCATTTTCTTTTATATCTACAGCATGCTCTGCAGGTGTCTGATCCAATGCTTGTCTGATTGCATCAGAAATTGCAGAGACTGAAAGACTTAACGCTTTTGTTACTTCATCTTTTGAAATAGTAATTGTTTTAGGTATTCCATCCATAACACTTTTTCCAGTAACCTCAATATTAATTCTATCGTGACTTCTATCAATTATAGCTGAACCAGCTTTTTCTTTAATATGTTCTGCCATTTTTAAGCCTATTTGCAATTGATGATTTGTATTTAACCATTCTTTTATTGATAAAGTTTGTTTATCACCAGCCATCCGGATTGCTTTTAAAGAAACCACACCGTTTAAAGCAATCACAGCAATTTCTGTAGTACCTCCACCTATGTCAACTATCATGTGACCCATTGATGAAGAAACATCTAACCCTAACCCAATAGCAGCAGCCATTGGTTCTGTTATTAAATAAACTTCTTTAGCTCCTGAGTTTTCAGCAGCCTCTTTAACCGCTCTTTGTTCTAATGATGAACAGCTTGAGGGAATACAAATTACAATTCTAGGTCTTGCAAAAGTCCCAATATTTATTTTCTTAATAAATGTTTGTAGCATTTCTGTAGCTAAATCCAAATCAGAAATTACTCCATCTTTTAAAGGTCTCTCTACAATGATACCGCTAGGATGCCTACCAAGCATTGTTTTTGCTTCTATACCAACAGCCATTACGCTATCGCTTACAATGTCTTTAGCAATAACAGATGGTTCATTTAATACTATACCTTCATTTTTAACCCAGATTAAAGTATTAGCCGTACCTAAATCTATAGCAATATCTGAACCTTTAAATGCACCCAATTTATTATATAATGATGAAAACATAACTAATCCTTATAATATCCTAATGAAAAAATAATCTCTGATTAGTAAAAATCATAGATACTTTTAATTTATTAGAAACTTTTATTATTTCTTTATCTTTAATCGAACCTCCAGGTTGAATAAAATTATTAACACCTTCTTTTTTTGCCACTTCAATTGAATCTGAAAAAGGAAAAAATGCATCAGAGGCTAAAGCTGCATTATTAAAATCAAAATTATTTTCTTTACATTTTTGTAAAGCAATTTTCACACTATCAACTCTTGACATTTGCCCAGCACCTACACCTATAATTTGTTTTTCATTAGCTATTACAATAGCATTTGATTTTACATACTTAACAATTTTCCAACCAAGCTCAAGAGCTTTAAGCGCTTTTTCATTTGGGTTTATTTCTGTTACAGTTTCCCAATGGTCACAATTAAAACTTGTTGAGTTAGTTTGTGATAACATACCACCAAGAACTGACCTTACAGATATACTAGAGAAATTATAATTAGCGTTATATGTAATAACTCTTAGGTTTTTCTTCATTTTTAAAATTTGTAACGCCGCTGCATCAATTTCTGGACATACTATACACTCTAAAAAAGGCTCAATTAATTTTTTAGCAATATCAGGTGTGATTTTTCTATTGAATCCAACTATACCCCCAAAATAACTTATTGGATCACAAGAAACCGCTCTTTTAAAACTTTGAACCAAATTATCTCCTATAGCAAAACCGCATGGATTGGAATGTTTGATAATACAACAACAAGTTTCGTCAAATTCATTCACAATTCTGATAGATGTTTCTATATCAAAAAAATTATTATAAGATAACTTCTTGCCCGATAATTGTTTAAAAATTGATGAATCTTTATCTGTATAAAAAGAAGAAAATTGATGAGGGTTTTCACCATATCTCAAATCAAAGTTTTTACTTAGATTAATATTTAAAGACTCTGGCAACTTTTTATCATCAATATCTGAAAATTGGCTATAAATAATGGAGTCATACTTTGATGTTTCTAGAAATACCCGTCTAGCATATCTTTTTCTAGTATCATAATCAAATTTTCCTGAATTTTTTGAAAATTCAATCATAAAATCTTCATACATACATGGACTACATAAAGTAATTACAGATTGAAAATTTTTACCTGCTGCTCTTAACATTGATGGACCACCAACATCAATATATTCAATAAGCTTATCTAAAGATAAATTAGATGCATTAGACATTTCTTCAAAAGGATATAAATTAACAACAACCAAATCTATGACACTGGCGTTTATACTAGATAAATCTCTCAGATGATTATCATTATTTTTATCTGCTAAAATTCCTCCAAAAAGATTTGGGTGTAATGTTTTAACTCTACCGTTCATAATTTCATTAAAATTAGTAATTTCAGATACAGAAGTAACTTTAATGTTATTATCTTCAAGAATTTTCTTAGTACCGCCTGTTGAAATTATCTCAAAATCATTTTTGACTAAAAATTTACCTAGTTCAACAATATTATCTTTATTCCATACGCTAATTAATGCTTTTTTCAACTTTTTATTCCTTTATTAATGGTTTATTATTTTTCCAAAGTATTTTATCTTCACAAAATAAGCGTACACTTCTAAAATATATTTCATGCTCAAGCTTCAATACTTTACCTGAAATTTTCGAAGGTTTTTCATCTAATTTCAAATTTATTTCTTTTTGGATTAAAATTGGACCAGTATCATAACCTTCATCAACAAAATGTACTGTAGCTCCAGTTTTTTTATCTTTATTAGCATATACTGCTTCATGAACCTTCATTCCATAAAAACCTTTTCCTCCATATTTTGGAAGTAATGATGGATGAATATTTAATATTTTATTCTTATAATTTTTAATAAGATTTTTTGATATCTTCTTCATGTAACCAGCTAAAAGAATTAAATCTATTTCATATTGTTTAATTTTTTTCAATAAAATATCTTGATTAAAATCGTTTGGATATTTTTTTGAATTGTATATGAAAGTTTTTATGTTATTTTTTTTTGCAAAAGTTACTGCATTACAATTTGAATTATTTGAAACAAGCAAAACAACTTCAGCATCAAGGTTATGAATCTTAATTTTTTCAACTATATTCTTGAAATTTGAACCTGTCCCTGAAGCAAAAACAACTATAGCCTTTTTCATAATAATAATTTATTTAAGTTTATAATTTATATCATCACATATTTTTTCAAACATCTCAGTGTCATTAAAAATATTGAAATTATTTGTATTAATTTCTAATACATTATAATCTAGATTTTGAGAAAACCATCTTTTGTAATATATATTTAATTTA
>MDSW01019768.1_pt1 | contig 12737 bp, 12 predicted proteins | sample 811171 | NCBI WGS metagenome assembly MDSW01 (sample SAMN05326641, study PRJNA326480) | marine metagenome | isolation source: seawater | place: Atlantic Ocean: North West | collected 2012 | reverse complement strand
TTTAATTGTGTTGCTCGAATGGGCTGGTTAAACCGTATGACTCAATTTAAAGATAAAGCTGGCAAAGATAAAGAAAATGTATCAGTAGGTTTATTTTCTTATCCAACATTAATGGCTGCTGATATATTAATTTATTTAGCTACTCATGTTCCTGTTGGCGAAGATCAAAAACAACATCTTGAGCTAACAAGAGATATTGCTCAAAAATTTAATAATGACTTTCAAACAGATTTGTTTCCTATACCTGAACCTTTAATATTTGGTGAAGCAACAAGAGTAATGAGTTTACGTGATGGTACAAAAAAAATGAGTAAATCTGACCCTTCTGACTATTCTCGTATTATGTTAAATGATGATACAGACATTATTGTTCAAAAAATTAAAAAAGCAAAAACTGATGCCTATCCTTTACCAAGTTCTTTAGAAGAAGCAAAAAAAAGACCTGAAGCTTTAAATTTATTAACGATTTTTGCAGCCTTAAATGATGTATCGACAAGTAGTGTGATTGAAGAATATTCAAGTAAAGAATTTTCTTTGTTTAAAAAAGATCTAGCTGAGTTATCTTCTGAAAAACTTAACCCTATTTCTTTAGAAATGAAAAAATTGATGGCAGATGACAAGTATTTAGATGAAATTATGAAAAAGGGTAGAGATAAGGCTATTTCTATAGCAGAGCCAGTAATTAACAAAGTATATGATATTATCGGCTTTTCGAACACTTAATCCCCAATAATTTTGTCAAAAATACGTGAATTTTTATATTTTTTTCATACGAAAGACATAATAATAATTATATAATACATATATGTTTATACAAACTGAACATACGCCTAATCCAGAAACATTAAAATTCCTACCGGGCCGTGTTGTAATGAAAAAAGGAACGGCTTTTTTTCAAAAATCCCAAAAAGGAGTTCCAAACTCTCCTTTTGCTCAAATATTGTTTAAAATAGATGGAGTTGACGGTGTTTTTTTTGGAAGTGATTTTATTACTATAACAAAATCTAAAAATACTACATGGGAGACAATGAAGCCTGAAATTCTTGGCGCTATTGTTAAATATTTTGAGAATCAAGCGGATGAATCTATAGTTTCTGAAGAATCGTTAGAAGGAAAAGACTCACTTAAAGCAAACGAAGAAGACTCTGAGATAGTAAAACAAATAAAAGAATTAATTGATACTCGTGTTCGTCCTGCAGTAGCAATGGATGGTGGCGATATTATTTATGATAGTTTTAAAGAAGGCGTAGTGTATTTACAAATGCAAGGATCATGCTCTGGTTGCCCTAGTTCAACAGCTACTCTAAAAATGGGAATTGAAAATATGTTAAAACATTATGTTCCAGAAGTAAAAGAAGTAAGGCCAATCGGTGAATAATAGTTTTGAAAATTATTACCAAGAGTATTTAAAAAAATATAACAAACTGCCATTGGAAAAAATAAATAGTAAAAACGAAAAACAAAATACTAAATTCTTATTATTAATTCCTTTTATTTTTATTTTTGTATTTACTTTAACGACCAAAACTGACTTGAATTATCAATCAAAAGAAATTAATTTATTATATTCAGAAAAATATATTTATAACAACTCTAACATTCATTCAAAAGAATCAATTCATCAATATACTAACAAAAGAAATTTTAATTTACCTTTAAATATTAAAGAAAATTCAATAAATAAATTTGCTTCAATATCTGATAATTTTAAAAATTATACTTTAGATGTATTCAGTGATAGTAGAATTAATTTTTCTAAATCTGAAAAAGTAGCAAGCTTGCCAGAGCCAAATTGGAAAAAAGATTATTCTCCAAAAAAAATTGAATTTATTGAGACGCTTTTACCATTAATTACCTTTCAAAATCAGCAAATAGTTATCGAAAGAAAAAAATTGTTCAAAATGGCAGATTATTTAAAAGATACGAAAACTCTTAAAAAGGATGACATTTTATATCTAAATAATTTAGCTAAAAAATATAAAATTAATACAAAAAATATACATAAAATTGATTTGGTAAATGAGTTATTACATTCAGTAGATATTATTCCTAATTCAATAGTATTAGCGCAAGCTGCCAATGAAAGTGGTTGGGGAACATCAAGATTTGCGAAAGAATACAATGCACTTTTTGGACAATATACCTATGATGAAAATAATGGTGTAATTCCTTTTGATAGAGATGAGGGAAAAAAACATTTAATTAAATATTTTCCATCTATAGACAAGAGTGTAGAATCATATTTTCATAATATTAATAGTCATTATGCTTACTCTAAATTTAGGGATATACGAAGCCAAATGAATAAAAAAGATATAGATATAAAATTACTAACTGAAACATTAGATGTTTATGCAGAAGATCAATTTTATGTTGATACAATTAATAAAATTATAGATTCAAATAATTTTACTCAATTTGATTTAATTGGTAATATTTTTACAAGTTCTTAACTACAAATAAAATTGGTGACCAAACCATCGCCAATTATTTTTAGAATCTTTAGCTGTGCAATTTAATCGAGAACGCCCAGTATTTAATTTTCGGTTTAGCCTAATTTCAATTCTTTCATTAAACCTAAAAATCTCATTATCAACTTGTCCTTGGCTATCGAAAATAAAGCAATCAATTGTACTAGCTAATTTTTGATCAAGGAGAGAAAATCCAATATAAGGAGGATTATCTATAATTTGAGGATTTGTAGGTACAAAATCATATACTCCTAAACCTTTTGTGTTAGCTGCAAATTTAACTCTTCCTATTTCACCATATCTTTCATTAAGAGAAAATCGAGGAAGATAATATAAGTTTGATGTTTCATTTATAACACCAGAATGTTGACCAAATGCAACTTTATATTTGTATTCCTCTAAAATACTAAACATTTTTTCATTTGTTTCTCCATATGGATATGCAAATAATGATGGAATTTCATTTATTTCTTTTAAAAAAATTTTATTTGATAATTCTATTTCTTCTCTAATCTCTTTTACAGTAAGATCTGGCATATGTTTATGATTATGAGAGTGAGCACCTATTGTAACACCTTCCTTTTTTAAAAATCTTATTTGATCCCAGCTTAAATAATTCTTATTATTATCTGAGATGGTCGATGTATTTACAAAGAGTGTTACAGGAAAACCTTTTTCTTTTAGTTTGGGCCACGCGAAAAGTAAAAAAGATTTATCAGCATCATCTATACTTATTCCTATCGTATTACTTGGTAAGTCACCGTCATTTATAATAGTATCAACAATATAATCTAAAGAAAGAACATTGTATTTTTTTTTTGAAAATTCATTTAGATGTTGATTAAATTGTTCAGGTGTAATGTTTGTTGATGGATATTTAGGAATATCAAATTTATGATACATAAATACTACAGCAGAATTCTTGATATTATTTGCAAGAGTAGTATTATTCACTAAAAATATAGAAAATATTAAAAATAAATAAAATTTTTTCATAATGATATTATTTCTTGATACAGTGTCCTCTTTACCAGAATTTTTTCTTATTGAAGATAATAAAATTGTATCTTCGAAAAAAATTATTACTAATAATGATGAAAAAATGAGTGACTGTATAGTTTCTACGTATATTGAATTAAATAAAAAATTTTCACTAAAAAAAGAATTAAATGGCATTATAGTAAATACTGGACCAGGTTCTTATACTGCTTTAAGGGTGGGGATTGCATTTGTTACAGGCTTAAGTATATCTCAAGAAATATCTATTGTAGGATTATCTTGTGTAGATTTATTTAGACATTTTATAAAAAAAAAAGATTTGAAATCTTCAGCAATTTATATTTGTTCATCAAATAATCAGAATTTTTATTGTATTTATAATCAATTAAAAAATACTTATGAAATAAATAAAATAGAAAAAATACAAGATTTTAATAATTTAAATCAATCACAAATAAGCAAGATTTACACTAATAGTAAATTAAAAATTGAAAATATTCATAATATTAATTATGAGATATTGAGTTTTCAAGAATTAGTAATTACAAATTTAAAAAAAATTTTAAAAATGCCAAAACAAGAATTAATTCAACCTATTTATGTATCTAATAATCAAATACTAAAATAAATAATTGTTAAAAATAAAAAAATTAATATCAGCAGACTTTATTGATTGTTATAAATTACTTAAAATTCATAATCGTGATTTAGTTTACTTTCGATCAATGGGCTGGAGTTTGCAACAATTTGAAAAACAATTCAGTAAAAATATATTTTATGGCTTAGGTATCTATGAAAATAAAAACCTTCAAGGCTTTATTATTGGAGATTTAATAAAGATAAAAAATGTAATTGATTATGAATTACTGATAATTTATATTAGCTTTAAAAAAAGAGAATTAGGATATGCAACTAAACTTCATAATGACATTCAGTTGACATTACAAAAACATCAATTAAATAAAATTTATTTAGAAGTTGCTGCAAATAACACTGCAGCAATTAATTTTTATTTAAAAAATGGTTATGAAAAATTAGGAGTTAGAAAAAAATATTATTTTATAAATAATAATAAAATTGATGCGTACACTTTTGAAAAATTAATTAATGAATAAAAACATGAATCAGAAAAAAATATTTGTAAAATCTTATGGATGCCAAATGAATGTTTATGATTCAAATAAAATTAAAGATTTATTTCATAATAAAGGATACTCGGCGACTTCAGATATTGATCAAGCTGATATTATAGTTCTTAACACATGTCACATAAGAGAAAAAGCAGCAGAAAAAGTTTATTCAGATATAGGTAGGATTGAAAAAAAAAGATTAAAGAATAAAGAAAAAAATATTAAATTAGTTGTTGCTGGATGTGTTGCTCAAGCTGAAGGAATAGAGATTAAAAGTAGAGCTCCTAGTGTTGACTTTGTTGTAGGTCCCCAATCATATCAAAATTTACCAAAAATGATAGAACACAACACAGACTTCATATCTGATGAATTCTTACCTGAAGATAAATTTAAAAATTTAATTTTTAAATCATCTAATCAAGTTTCAGAATTTATTTCAATACAAGAAGGATGTGATAAATTCTGTTCCTTTTGCGTTGTGCCTTATACTAGAGGGGCAGAATATTCACGACCTTTAGAAGATATAAAAAATGAAATTAATCAATATTTAAAAAATGGCGTTAAGGAAATTATATTACTTGGTCAAAATGTTAACGCGTATCATGGAGAAAATAAAAATAAAAAAAATATAGATCTGGCATATTTGATGCAAAAATTATCCGAATTTAATCAAATTGAAAGAATAAGATATATAACTTCGCACCCTAATGATATGAATGACTCACTTATTGATGCACATGCTAGCAATTCAAAATTGATGCCTTTTTTACATTTACCTATACAATCTGGCTCAGACAAAATTTTAAAAAAAATGAATAGAAAACATACAAGAAATCAATATATAAAAATTATTGAAAAACTAAAAAATAAAAGGCCTGATATAGCAATTTCTTCTGATTTTATTGTAGGTTTTCCTGGAGAAAATGATGATGATTTTGATTTAACTATGGAGTTAATAGAAAATGTAAAGTTTTCTATAGCATACTCTTTTATGTTTAGTCCTAGACCAGGAACCCCAGCATTTAATTTAAAAAACATTGATAAAAATATTAAAAAGGCGCGTTTAAGTGCTTTGCAATCTCTTTTAAAGAATCAACAAAAAAATTATAACAAATCTTTTGTTGGAAAAAAAATAGAAGTACTTTTTGATCGAAGAGGAAGATATAAAAATCAATATATTGGAAGATCAATATATAATCAAAGCGTATTTATTAATTCAGAACAAAATTTAATTGGTAAAATAAATAACGTTTCTATTAATAGATCAACAGATTTTGCTTTAGAGGCTTGTTTATAATGACTTCACAAAGAGATTTCATAAATATTGAATTTGATGATAACAACATATTAAGCAGTTTATTTGGTATTAATGATTCTAATATTCGTACTTTAGAAAAAATTAATAAAGTTAAAATTGATTACAGAGGTAATAAAGTAAAAATAATAGGCAATAAAATATCTATTGAAGAGACTAGGATGGCATTAGTAAATCTTTTTGAAGAAGCAAAAAAAGGAATAGAAATAGATGAAGATAAAATCAAAGATGCTAAAAGTTTATTGTCATTAGATGAAAACAAATCATCACAATTAGATTTATTTATTCAGACTAAAAAAAGAAAAATAGTTGCAAGATCAGACAATCAAAAAAAATATTTTGAACTATTAAACAGCAAAAATATAGTTTTTGCTGTTGGTCCAGCAGGTACAGGGAAAACATTTTTAGCTGTAGCAAAAGCAGTTGCTGCACTTCAAAAGGGTATTGTTAAAAAAATAATTCTCTCAAGACCTGCTGTAGAAGCTGGAGAAAAACTTGGTTTTTTGCCAGGCGACTTAAAGGAAAAAGTTGATCCATTCTTGAGACCAATTTACGATGCATTATATGAGATGATGCCTAGTGAACAAGTAGAAAAAAAAATAAATAATGGTATTATTGAAATAGCTCCAATTGCATTTATGCGAGGAAGAACTTTAGAAGACTGCTTTATTATTTTAGATGAAGCTCAAAACACAACAAGAATACAAATGAAAATGTTTTTAACAAGACTTGGAAAAAATAGTCAAATGGTTGTTGTTGGTGATACGACTCAAATTGATCTAGTAAGCAGAAATGATTCGGGCTTATTAGATGCTGAAAATAAACTTAATCAAATTAAAGATATAGGTTTTATATATTTAAATCACAGTGACGTTGTTAGACATGATTTAGTAAAAAAAATTATTAATGCATATGATAATAACACATGATTAATACCTCATTAATTTGCCAATCTAAACATTGGCCCCCTAGGTTAAGAAAAATTAATTTGTTATTAAAAAAAATATTAAATTTTAAAAATGATTTATCTTTTAATAAAGACACTAACTATAATTGTAATTTTATTCTTACAAATGATAAATTAATGAAAGCAATAAATAAAAAATTTTGTAAGAAAAAGAAATCTACTGACGTATTAACTTTTGTATCAGCAATAAAAATAAAGAAAAATCAACAATATAAAATATGTGATATTTTTTTATCAGCTGAAGTAATCAAAAAAGATGCAAAAGAAAAAAAAACTTCCTTTTATAACCACTTAGCACATGTCATAGTTCATAGTTTTTTACATATTAATGGATATGATCATAAAAAAAACAGAGATTATAATAAAATGAAAAAAGTAGAAATAATAATTTTGCAAAAATTAGGAATTAATAATCCGTATCTAATTTAAATAACAATGGAAAACAATAATATAGAAAAAAAAACATCTTTTAGAAATTGGTATATTAAAAGACTTTTAGCAAATGAATCTACAAGAGAAGAAATTTTAAACTATATTGCTTCTAATCCTCTCAATGAAAATTCTGGTAAACTAGAAGATAATAATGAAGAACATTTAATCAAAAATATATTAAATTTAGATGAAAAAAGTGTTGAAGATGTAATGGTGCCTAGGGCAGAAATTATTTCTTTGGAAAAAAAACAAAGTATAAATGAAATATATAAAATAATAGAAAATGAAGCACATTCTAGAATGCCTGTTTATGATTCAAATTTAGATAATGTTCTAGGTTTTTTGCATGTTAAGGATCTATTGAAAAATTTATTTAATAAAGATTTTAAAATTGATACTTTAATAAGAGAAGTTTTGTATGTTGCCCCTAAATCTCCCATTCTTGATCTTCTAAAAAGAATGAGATCTTCAAGAATACATATGGGATTAGTAGTAGATGAATTTGGTGGAGTTAATGGTTTAGTAACAATCGAGGATTTAGTTGAAGAAATTGTTGGTGAAATTGAAGATGAACATGATGCTGAAGACGATGATCAAGAACTAATAAAAAAAATAAATCAAAATTCAATTATTGCAGATGCTTCATATAAAATATCTAATTTGGAAGAATATTTTAATATAAAAATTGATCTCGAAAATGATGAAGAGATAGATACCGTTGGCGGCATGTTATTTTTCCTTACAAAGCAGGTTCCAAAAAATAATCAAATTTACAAATTTAAAGATTTGCTTAAATTTAGAGTTATAAAGGCATCTGCCCGTAAAATCATTACCCTTGAAATAACCAAAATCGATTAATTTGAAGTTCTTAATTAAATTTTTTATTTGTGGAATATTAACTAGCTTATTATTTCCTCCCTTTTTTTTAATTCCAATTGGTTTTGTAATAATGCCATATTTATTTTTATTATTAAATGACAAACATTATAATATTTTAACTTATAAAAAACATTTTATTGCAGGTTTTTTTTATGGATTAGGTTTTTTTACTATTTATTTAGAGTGGATAAGGGAACCTTTTTTAATAGATAATTTAACAAAACAATATTCAATATTTTCATATCTTTTAATAATTTATTGCTCACTTTATTTTGGAGTAGTATTTTTTATTTTAAAATTTTTAAAAAATAAAACTATAAAATTAGTAACATTACCTTCATTGATAATGATAGTTGAATTTATATCTGCTAATTTTAGCTATGGTTTTTCTTGGTTTTCTTTTTCACTTGTTCATTCTAGCAATATTATTGGAACATCTCTAATATATTATCTAGGCACTTATGGACTAAGTTACTTAACACTTTTAATTTTTTTTGCACCTTCAATATTATTAATTGAAAATTTTAAGTATAGAAATTTTTTTGTAAAAATTTATTTTTTTATGTTTATATTTCTTATCATAGTAGTAGTAAGCAGATCTATTAGAGAAGATAATATAAATAAAATTGAAAAATCAATATCTTTAGTCCAATTAAATTACGAAAGTAATCAATATTTAAACAATGCAAACTTACTTAAGAAAAATAGTGATATTATTAATATAATTGCAAGAAATCAAAGTGATATAATTGTATTTGGTGAAAATGATTACCCATTTATGATGGATGAAAGCAATATTCAACTGCTTCAAAAAAATATTAAAGAAGAACAGATTATAATTATTGGTGCCACAAGAAAAGAAGATAAACAATACTATAATTCTCTATTTTTAGTTGAGAAAAATAAATATCAAGTATTTGATAAAAAAATACTTGTTCCATTTGGTGAATTTATTCCTCTAAGATCTTTATTTAATTTTATGGAATTTATCGCTGGCACTATCGATTTTACTATAGGTAAAAATAAAAGAATTTTTGATTTGAATAATAACCTAAAAATTTTACCAATTATTTGTTACGAAATTACATATTTTTGGAAACTAATTGATGATGATAATAAAGATTCAAATCTTATAATAAATTTAACAAATGACTCTTGGTTTGGAACCTTTTCTGGACCTTACCAGCATTTTTATTTTACTAAATTGAGGGCTGCTGAATTTAATAAAACATTAATTAGAACCTCTAATAATGGAGTTTCTGCTGCTATTAATAGATATGGGGAAGTTATTGATTATATCGAGCTAGACCAAAAAAAAACACAAACATTAAATATACAAATTCCTGAAAATAAAACCAATTATTTAAATATACATAAATGGATTATCTTTTTTATTTTTATTTTTTTATTTATATGTTTGGTAATAGATAAAAAAAATGAATATAAAAAAATATAAATATAAAATATTTGGAAGATTTAAAGGCAGAAAGAAAACTAATATTAATTATGAAAATTGTATAGATAGGTTCAGGATTGATATTATAAATGATGTCAATAAAAATAGAAAAAATATATTAGATGTTGGCTCAGGCAATGGAGATAATGCCATCTTATTATCAAAAAAAAATCCTGATTCAAAAATATTTACATGCGAAATATATAAAGATGGAAATATTAACCTATCCCAAAATATAGAAAAAAACAACATTTCAAATATTTTATTATTTGAAGGAAATGTTTTAGAATTCATGGATCAATTAAGTGATAAGTTCGTATTTGATGAGATATGGATATTATTTCCTGATCCTTGGCCTAAAGCGCGACATCATAAAAGAAGATTAATCAACAGAGATTTTTTTAAAAAAATTTATGTTTATTTAAAAAATACTGGAAAAGTATTAATAGCAACTGACTCCGACTCTTATAAAGAAGAAATTATAAAGTTAATTTATGAATTTCAAAATATGTATTTATGGAAAAATCAAAAATATTCTCTTTGGAATTATGGTGCCTTGGATTTACCAAGAACTAAATTTTATCAAAAAGCCTTAAAATCAAATAGAAAATCTATGTTTTTTCAACTAAACAAAATATAATTCTTGTATATTTGCCCTTTTTTTAATATAGGCAATTAAAATTTGATTAATTTCAAAGGTGGGTTATCCCGCCTTTTTTTTGGTAAATTATTATGGCTAAACAAAAGATAAAAGTAATAAGAGAAGAAATGCTGCAAGTTGCTAATAATGTAGCTCAAGAAAAAAGTATTGATAAAGATTCTGTTTTTGAAGCTATGGAATTAGCTCTAGAAAAATCAGCAAGAGTAAAGTACGGTTTTGAACGTGATATAAGAGTCAATATTAATAGGGAAAATGGAGATATTAAGTTAAGTTCTTACCTTGAAGTAGTTGAAAATTTAAATGAAGAGGAACAGGCAAAACAAATTACTTTACAAGAAGCAACAAAAATTAAAAAAGATATAAAAATAGGTGAATATATTATTAAAGACTTACCACCAATTGAACTAGGAAGAGTAGCAGCTCAAAATGCAAAAGGTGTAATTATTCAGAAAGTTAGGGAAGCTGATAAATCAAGACAATATAGTGAATATAAGGATAAGATAGGCGAAATAGCTGTAGGTGTAGTAAAAAGAACAGAGTTTGGTAATTTAATTGTTGATCTCGGAAAAAATGAAGCAATCATAAAAAGAGAAGAATTAATACCAAGAGAAACTTTTAAAAATGGTGATAGAGTCAGATCATATATATATGATGTGAAAGAAGATATTAAAGGTTATCAAATATTTTTATCAAGAACACACCCAGAATTTCTATCTTGTCTTTTTACACAAGAAGTTCCTGAAATTTATGAAGGAGTAATAAAAATAAAAAGTGTTGCAAGAGATCCTGGTTCTAGGGCAAAAATAAGTGTTTTTACTGAAGATGCAACAATTGATCCTGTTGGAGCCTGTGTTGGTATGAGGGGTTCACGTGTTCAGGCAGTTGTTAATGAATTACAAGGTGAAAAAATCGATATTGTAATGTGGTCTGATAATCAAGCAACTTTTTTAGCTAATGCTCTAGCTCCTGCTGAAGTTAGTAAAATTTTTCTTTATGAAGAGAAAAACAAAGTTGAAGTTGTCATACCAGATGAACAACTAAGTCTAGCAATAGGTAGAAAAGGGCAGAACGTTAAGTTAGCTTCAAGTTTAACCAGTTTAGAGATTGATATTCTAACTGAAGAAGAAGAATCTGAAAGAAGACAAGAAGAATTTAGAGAAAAAACTCAAATGCTTATTGATAATTTAGATGTGGAAGATGTTATTGCCCAACTTCTTGTTACCGAAGGTTATGTTTCTATTGAAGGTATTGTATCTGAAAGTGCTGAAAATCTTGAAAAAATTGAAGGTTTTGATAGCGATTTAGCTCAAGAACTAATTGAGAGAGCTTCGAATTATATAAATGAGAAAAATGCACAAGATTTAAAAATTGTTGAAGAAAAAATTAAAGATGATCATTTAAAAAATTTAAAAGGAATAAATAATAAGATGCTAGCATTATTAGCACAAAATAATATTGTTACTATTGATGATTTTGCTGATTTAGCAACTTTTGAATTAATTGATAAGGAAGAAGGTATTTTTAAAGATCTAGATGTTGAAGAAAATTTAGTCAATGATATGATAATGCAAGCAAGAGAAAAATGGTTTTCAGAAGAAAAAAAATAAATATTGCTATTGGTTAATTAAATTGGATAAGAATAAAGAAATTAAAAAAAAGAAGCCACTTAAACTTTCATCGTCAGGGCGTTTACAAATAAGAAAAAATTTAGGCCCTTCTGGAGATAGTCAAAAAAATGTTGGTAATAAAAAAACTATACAGATTGTTTTTAGAAATAAAAACAGTCAACAAAAAAGCTCTTCTACAACTCAGTCAAATTTTAGAGGCTCTTCTTCTTTTAGAACTCAATCAATTTCTAAGGTAGCTCCGGCTCCAAATTTTTTTAATCAACCAAATAAAAACTTTTCTTCTAAAAATAAGAAAAGTACAAAAAAAAGCACTCAAAAAAAATCAACACTTAAACCTCAAGATGATGAGTTTAGTAAAATTAATGTAAATAAAATTTTAGAGCAGGAAGAACAAGAATTTGATAAATTTCCGAGTCTTGCTAAATTAAAAAGAGCAAGAGAAAAAGAAAAATTACAATCACAAGAGGGAGAAGATGAAACTAAAATTGTTAAAGAAATAACAATACCTGAAATAATTACAGTGCAAGATTTAGCAAATAGAATGGCAGAGAAAACAGCAGATGTTGTTAAAACTTTAATGAAATTAGGAGTTATGGCAAATGCTACTCAATCACTTGAGTCTGATACTGCAGAATTAGTTGTAGAGGAACTTGGTCATATCCCTGTAAGAGTCAACGATGAAGATATTTTAAAAGAAATAGAAGATTTTAAAGATGATGAAAGTAAATTACTTAAAAGACCTCCAGTAGTTACAATCATGGGACATGTAGATCATGGAAAAACTAGTTTATTAGATGCA
>MDSW01184100.1_pt1 | contig 12738 bp, 12 predicted proteins | sample 811171 | NCBI WGS metagenome assembly MDSW01 (sample SAMN05326641, study PRJNA326480) | marine metagenome | isolation source: seawater | place: Atlantic Ocean: North West | collected 2012 | reverse complement strand
TTAATCTAATTTTTGAAAGATTTTTAAATCCAGATAGAATTTCAATGCCTGATTTTGATATAGATTTTTGTGAAGAAAAGAGAGATTTAGTTTTTCAATATTTAACTACAAAATACAGAGATAGTGTAGCACACATTATAACTTTTGGTAAACTTAAGGCAAGAATGGTAATTAGAGATGTTGGCAGAGTTTTGGGGCTACCTTATGGTTTTATTGACAATATTTGTAAAATGATACCTTTTGATCCATCTAGACCTATGTCCTTACAAGAATGTATAAATGTAGAACCTAGACTCCAAAAGTTAATTGATGACGACAAAAGGGTTAGTCGTTTAATTAATTTATCTCTCAAATTAGAAGGTTTAAACCGTAATGTTGCAACTCATGCCGCAGGTGTTGTTATTGCTGACAAAAAATTAACTGAGTCGGTGCCTTTATATAAAGATAACTCTTCAGACCTATTATTACCATCAACTCAGTTTGATATGTATTCAGCAGAAAATGCTGGACTTATCAAATTTGATTTTCTTGGCTTAAAGACGCTTACTGTGATTGATAAAGCACAAAAATTAATAAATAAATCTAAACCTCAATTTAATATAGAAAAAATTAATTATGAAGACCAGAAAGTATATGACTTATTATCAAGCGGTCATACTGTTGGATTGTTTCAACTCGAAAGTTCAGGAATGAAAGATGCTCTTTTGAATATGAAACCTAATAGATTGGAAGATATAATTGCATTGGTTGCCCTGTATAGACCAGGACCAATGAGCAATATTCCTATTTATAACGAGTGTAAACATGGCAATAGAGAGCCTGATTATCTTCATCCTAAATTAGAACAAATATTGAAACCTACTTATGGAGTTATAATTTACCAGGAGCAAGTTATGCAAATAGCACAAGTTCTCTCTGGTTTTACGGCTGGTGAGGCTGACATTTTAAGACGAGCAATGGGCAAAAAAAAAAGAGCAGAGTTAGAAAAACAAAAACAAAGATTTGTCGATGGAGCTTTTAAAAATGGAATTAGTAAAGATATAGCCGCAGGTATATTTTTAAAGATAGAGCCTTTTGCTGAATACGGATTTAATAAAAGCCATGCTGCAGCATATGCTGTGATAGCTTATCAAACAGCATTTCTTAAAACTTATTATCCGCATGAGTTCTTTGTAGCTTCAATGTCTATGGAATTATCAAATCAAAAAAAATTAAGTGAATTTTATGAGGAATTAAAAAGACTTAATATTCCTGTTATAAGACCTGATATTAATAAATCTTATGCAGATTTTTATTCAGATGGAAAAAATTTTTATTATGCTTTAGGAGCTATTAAAAATGTTGGATTTGAATCTATTTCAAATGTTGCAAAAGAAAGGTTAAAAAATGGAGCTTACAAAAATTTATCTGATTTTGTAAATAGAGTTAACCCTAAGGATATAAATAAATTACAATTAGAGGGACTTGTTCAAGGTGGAGCATTTGATAATCTAAATAATAATCGTCAATCTTTATTTAATTCTATTCCCAATATTATTTTAAAATTAAAAAACATAAATGAGAGTAAATCTATAAATCAAATTGATTTATTTGGAGACCAAGAAATAGAGGAAATTAATTATTTAGAGGATGTTGAGGATTGGAATACAGATGTTAAGTTAAATAAGGAATTTGATGCATTAGGTTTCTATATTTCAGATCATCCACTCAATCAATTCAAATCAATTTTTAAGCAATATAATATTAATAACTTCGAATATTTTGATAGAAATCTAGATATTATAAGCTCAAATGTCGCCTGCACAATTTTAAAAGTTCAGGAAAAAAAAACGCAAAAAGGTAATTCATATGCAATAGTAAAATTTTCAGATTTAAAAAATGTTTTTGAGTTATTCATCTTTTCTGAAATTTTTGAAACTAACAGAAAATTTTTAATTGAAGGAAACTCTTTAATGTTAACTTTAATAAAAAACTATACTGATGAAAGTAAAATACAAAAACGGATTAATGTTAAAAAAATTGCATCTTTAGCAGATTTATTAAATCAAAACTATAAATCAATAAAATTTAAATTTAAAGGTATTGAAGAATTAAGTAAGTTAAAAAAACTTACAACTGTTCAAGGTGAAACCGATGTAGAGGTACATCTATTAGAAGATGATAAAACAATTGTTTTTAAACTTAAAAATAAAAGAAAAATTAATAATAAGCTTATAAATTCACTTAATTTATCAGAAAACATTATAGTTTAAGAAAAAAGGGTTGTTTTTTATAAATTTTTTAGTATCTATTTGAAAAATTAACTCGCACACAATTAAAGGTTTTATACCTCCGGTCCCTTAGGGGCAGTAATTGTGGTGGCACAACCGGAAAGAAATATGAAAATACCAAAAATCACTATAGAACAATTATTAGAAGCAGGAGTTCATCTTGGACACAAAACTTTAAGATGGAATCCTAAAATGAAAAAATACATCTTTGGAAAAAGAGATTCTATTCATATAATAGATTTAACCCAAACTTTAGAATTAACAAACTCAGCTTTAGAAAAAGTCCACAATACAATTTCAGCCGGTGGTAAAATTCTTTTTATATCAACAAAAAAACAAGCATCAGAAGCAATTGCTCAGCTTGCTAAAGAGACTGATCAATATTTTGTTAATTATAGATGGTTGGGTGGAATGCTTACAAACTGGGGAACCATATCAAATTCTATAAAAAAGCTGAATAAAATTAACACTGATTTGTCATCCGAAAATAGAGGTTTTACTAAAAAAGAACTTCTTAAAATGAGTAGTCAAAGAGATAAATTACAAAGATCACTGGGTGGTATTATGGAGATGAAAAAAGTACCTGACTTAGTATTTATAATTGATACAAACTATGAATCTCTTGCAATTAAAGAATCAATAAAACTTGGGATACCTATAATAGCAATTTTAGATACTAACTCTGACCCAGAGGGTATTGATTATCCAATACCTGGAAATGATGATGCCAGACGATCAATAGATCTATATTGTAATTTAATGAAGGATACAATTTTTGATGCTAAAAAAAATATTAATTTAAAAATTGATGAAGTTAGTCTACCTGATAAAAAAATAGATATAAAAAATAAAGATCAACAAAAAATTGAAAAAAAATTAAACTAATTTCATAAATGACGACTGATATAGAAAAAGTAAAAAAATTAAGACAATCTACTGGAGCTGGTTTTAAAGATTGTAATTCTGCTTTAAAGGAGTCAAATGGAGATTTGGATAAAGCTGCAGAAATATTAAGAATTAAAGGTATTGCCAAAGCATCTAAGAAAATGTCAAGAGATGCAAAAGAGGGAGTGATTGTTATAACTGGTGATTCGAAAAAAACCTCATTAATAGAAATTAATTGCGAAACAGATTTTGTTGCAAAAAATGAAGATTTTATTGTTTTTGTCAAAGAATTAGCCGAAATAAATAATATTTGCTCATCTGATCTTGAAAAAGTAAATAAATATAAAATGAATAATAATAAAAGTGTAGAAGATAATCTTGTAGATTTAATTGCTAAAATAGGAGAAAAAATTACTATTGGAAGAAATAAAACAATTGAAAATAAAAATTCTCAAAATTTTGTTTATCAACATACGATAATAAAAGATAATGTCTCAAAATTAGGTGTTGTAGTCAGTCTTGAGTCAAATGAAAAAAATGACACTATTAATTTGTTTGGCAAGCAATTATCAATGCATATTGCTGCTTCAAATCCAATTGCTCTAAATCCCAATGAAATTCAAAAAGAAATAATTGAAAAAGAACAAGATTTAATTTCAGAGGAATTAAAAAATTCTGGAAAATCAGAGGAAATAGCTAAAAAGATTAGTCTAGGTAAATTGAATAAATTCAAAGAGGAAAATAGTCTCATGACTCAAAATTGGGTAATGGAACCTAAATTAAAAGTAAAAGATGTTGTGACTGAAATTAAAATCCCAAATTTAAAAATAAAAGAATTTAGTAGATTTAAAATAGGTGACTAATGTTTGATGATAATTCATATAATACCAAGATGTCAAAAACCATTGATATTTTTTCAAAAGAACTAAACTCATTACGAACTGGTAGAGCAAACTCAAGTATGTTGGATTTAATTAAAGTAGATGTATATGGACAAATGTTACCGATAAATCAACTAGGAACGATTACAACTCCAGAACCAAGAGTATTAAATATTCAAGTTTGGGACATAAATAATGTTAAATCTATTGACGCTGCAATCCAAAAATCTGAGCTTGGTTTGAATCCTCAAATAGAAGGTCAATTGATTAGATTACCTATACCAGATTTGAGCGAAGAAAGGCGTAATGAAATAAAAAAAATGGTCAAATCAATGGGTGAGAAATGCAAAGTTTCTATAAGGAATATAAGGCGTGAAGCAAATGATGAACTAAAAAAATTATTGAAGGCCAAAGATATTTCTGAAGATGAAGAAAAGAAACAAGAAAAACTTATTCAGGATTATACTGATAAAAAAATTAAAATTATTGATGAGAAAGTATTATCTAAAGAAAAAGATATAATGACCATATGAAACCATTAAAGCATGTGGCCATTATAATGGACGGTAATGGTAGATGGGGAGTTCGAAATGGAAAATCTAGAAACTATGGTCATAAAAAAGGTATTCAAACAGTAGAAAAAATTATTTCTGCAGCTGTAAAAAAAAAAATAAAATATTTAACATTGTTTGTTTTTTCCACAGAAAACTGGAAAAGGCCACTAAAAGAAATAAAATATCTTTTTGATTTATTAGAGCATTATATTGATAAAGAAATAAAAAATCTTATAAAAAAAAATATAAAATTAAAAATTATTGGAAATATTTCTTCATTTCCAAAAAATCTTAAATCAAAAATTAAAAATATAGAACACTTAACAAAAAATAATAATAAGATACAAATCAATATGGCTTTGAATTATGGTTCAAGACAGGAATTGATTTATTCGATTAAAAAAATTTTAAAAAAATCTCTTAAAATTAACGAAAAGAATATTACTAAAAATTTATATACTCACGATGTACCAGATCCTGAGATACTAATCAGAACAGGGGATACTAAAAGAATTAGTAATTTTCTAATATGGCAATCTATCTATACAGAAATATTTTTTGAAAAAAAAATGTGGCCTGAATTTAATCAAAATGATTTTTACAGGATTATAAAAAAATATAATAAAATTGACAGAAACTTTGGTGGTTTAAGTGTCAGAGTTAAATAAGAGAATCTTAACATCTGTAATATTGTTGACAATATTATTTTTGGCAATAAAAAATTATTTTGTTTTATCTTTGTTATTAATTTTTTGTTTCTATGAAATGTTTTTTGAATTTTATAATATTTTAAAAAAAATATTTATTAATAAAAAAAATACCTTATATTTGTTGTTGTTTTTTTTACTCTTCTACTTAATTATAATTTGTTTTTGTGTCTGGCTTTATTTAACAACTAATAATAAATTTTTTTATACTTATTTTTTATTTATATTATCTATTTGTATTATGTCAGATATCGGAGGCTATATATTTGGTAAAATTTTTAAGGGAAAAAAAATTACTAATGTTAGTCCAAAGAAAACATACTCGGGTATGTTTGGATCATTTTGTTTATCTATTGTTTCCACAAGTATTTTATTTAATAATTTTATGGACTATAAAGTAATATTTTTATTATCATTTGTTATTTCGTTAATGTCTCAAATTGGTGATTTATTAATTTCTTTTCTAAAAAGAAAAGCAAAAATTAAAGACTCAGGAATACTACTACCAGGTCACGGTGGTTTGCTTGATCGTTTTGATGGACTATTATTAGGTTTACCTATGGGTACATTATTTTATTATCTTATATGAAAAAAAATATTATAATCTTGGGATCTACTGGATCAATTGGATTATCAACATTATCTGTAATAAAAAAAAATTATAATTTTAAAATAAAATTATTATCCTCAAATAGAAATATAAATAAACTCTATAAACAAGCTTTAAATTTTAAAGTTAAAGATGTTATAATAGAAGATTATAATCTTTATAATAAATATAAAAATATTTTTAAAAAAAAAAAAATTAGACTTCATTATAAATTAGAAAATATAAGTAAAATAATTAAAACAAAAGTTGATTTTTCAATTAATTCAATTTCAGGTATTAGTGGTCTAGAACCTACATTAAAAATAATACCTTTGACAAAAAATATTCTTATAGCAAACAAAGAGTCAATAATTTGTGGTTGGAACTTGATAAAACCAATTTTAAAAAAAAGTAATACGAACTTTATTCCAATTGACTCAGAACATTTTTCAATATCGGAGTTAATTACATCAAATAATTTAAATAATATTCAAAAAATAATTCTAACTGCATCAGGTGGCCCTTTTCTTAATAAATCTTTAAAAAAAATTGCCAATATAAAACCTGTTGATGCATTAAAACATCCAAATTGGAAAATGGGAAAAAAAATATCTATAGACTCATCTACTATGATGAATAAAGTCTTTGAGTTCATTGAGGCGATTAAGATTTTTAATGTAAAAAAAAATAAAATTTCTATATTAATACATCCTTCTTCTTTTATTCATGCTTTAGTTTTTTTTAAAGGCGATATTATTAAAATGCTAGCCCATGACACAAATATGGAGATACCAATATCTAATGCACTAGGAATAAAAAATAATAAAAATAAAAATATCACATCAACTCAGCTAGATAAATTAAATAATTTGAATTTTCAAATTCCTGATATTAAAAAATTTCCAATTTTATCATTAATTAATATTATTCCAGATAGATCATCATTCTTTGAGACAATTTTAATTACATTAAATGACTCTTTAGTCGAAAAATATCTTAATAATCAGATTAATTATATCTCTATACAATTAAATATTATTAATTTAATTAAAAAACCATATTTTGCTAAATATTATAAATTAAAACCAAAAAATATTTATGATATAAATAAAATGATAAGAATTACTAAAATTTTTTTAAATAAAAATATTAGAAACTATGATTGACAGCAAATATAAATTATTTAACTTATTTATCATTTTCTTATTTCAATTTCTTTTTTTTAACAATGCTAACTCAGATACTATAAAAAAATTTGCTATTAAAGGAAATGAGAGAGTTTCAAATGAGACAATTATAATGTTTTCAAATCTTGAGATTGGACAACAAATTGATGATTTCAAACTAAATAATTCTCTTAAAGACTTATATTCAACAAATTATTTTGAAACCGTTCAAATGATTAATGAAAAAGGTCTTGTAACAATAAGGGTTAAGGAAAATCCCATTATCCAAAAAATTGAAATAAATGGAATTGATAAAAATAATATTTATGAAAATTTAAAATCAATCACATCTAAAATAGAAAAATATCCATTTGTTCAAAGTAAAGTTAATGAACAAGTTATTCTTATAAAAAATATTCTTAAATCATATGGTTACTATTTTGTAAAACTAGAGACTATTGTTAATGAAAATAATAATAATTCAATTGACTTAATATATAATTTTGATTTAGGTGAAATTGCTAAAATAAAAAAAATAAAATTCATAGGTGATAAAGTTTTTAAAGACAGTACCCTAAGAAATGTTGTTGTTTCTGAGGAAACTAAATTTTGGAAATTTATCACTAGAAATAAATTTCTTGACACAAATAGAATTAGTTTAGATGTCTCTAGATTAGAAAAATTTTATAAAAACAGAGGTTATTTTAACATAGAAGTAAAATCTTCAACAGCTGTTATTTTAGATGAAAATAATTTTGAATTAATTTTCAATATCAATTCTGGAAAAAAATATAAATTTGATAATATATCCTTTAAAATTAACAAAGATATAACTTTTGAAAAACTTTCAGTATTTGATGATGAGTTTAAAAAGTTAAAAGATAAGAGATATTCTGAAAAAGATTTAAATAATCTTATTGAAGATATAAATGAATTTATATTAAAGAGTGAATTTGTTTTTATTAACGCAACATTCGATACAATTGTTAAAAAAGAAAATAAAATTGATGTATTGATTAAATTTGAAGATTTAGAAAAACAGTATGTGAAAAGAATAAATATTTTTGGAAATTATATTACTGATGAGAAGGTTATTAGAAATACCCTGATAGTTGATGAAGGAGATCCTTATAATGAAATATTATTTAAAAAATCAATATCAAATATAAAATCGAAAAATATTTTCAAAAAAATTGATTATGAAATAAATGAAGTTCAAAATAATAGTAAAATTATAGATATTTTAGTTGAAGAAAAACCAACAGGAGAAATTTTTGCTGGAGCTGGTACCGGTACAACTGGACATTCCTTAACAGCAGGTATCAAAGAAAATAATTATTTAGGCTTAGGAATTAAGCTTGATACAAATGTTAATATTACTGATGATTCACTTAAAGGAAAATTTTCAGTTATTAATCCGAACTATAATAACTCAGATAAAACAATTAAAACCGCGATAGAGAGTTCTTCCACCGATTTCATGAGTACAAGTGGCTACAAAACAAGCAGAACGGGCCTAAGCATAGGTACAGAATTTGAACAAATGAGTGATTTATTCGTTAATTTTGAGTTATCGAATTATTATGAAGATTTAGAAACAGCTTCATCTGCTACTAGTATTGTAAAAAAGCAAGAAGGTAATTATTTTGAAAATTTACTCACTTATCAAATTTCTTACAACAAACTAGATCAAAATTTTAATCCAACAGATGGATCAATAACAAAATTCTCACAAACATTGCCTTTGTATGCAGATGATGTAGCAGTTGAAAATAAATTAACAACAGCAAAATATTTTCCTGTGACTGATAATATTATTTTCTCAACTAATTTATTTTTAAAAACAATCAATTCCCTAGATGATGATGTAAGAATATCGAAAAGAGTTAATGTGCCTGGAAGAAGATTAAGAGGCTTTGAAAGTGGTAAAATCGGTCCAAAAGATGGTAGTCAATTTATTGGTGGAAATTATGCATCTTCATTAAATTTAAATTCAACCCTACCTAATATTTTTTTTGAAAATGAAAATGTTGATTTTAATTTCTTTTTTGATTTAGCTAACGTATGGGAAGTTGATTATAATAGTGCTCTTGATTCTAATAAGATAAGATCTTCAACTGGTTTTGCAGTAAATTGGTTTACCGCAATTGGTCCATTATCGTTCTCATATGCAATTCCCTTATCTGAAGCTAAAACAGATATTACAGAAAAATTTAGATTTCAAATTGGTACCTCTTTTTAATGAAAAAATTAGTCTTTTTAATTTATTTTATTTCAATAAAATTTGCTGTTGCTAGTAGTAATGTCGTTTATATCGATGTTCAATATATTATAGATCAATCAGAGTTAGGCATTTTTTATAAAAAAAAACTTAATGTTATTAAAGAAAACACTCAATCTGGATTAATTAATAAAGAAAAAGAAATTAAGAAATATGAAAATGAAATAAAAAATAAAAAAAATATTTTAAAAAAAGAGGAAATAGATAATGAAATTTTAAAATTAAACAAAATAATTAAGGAATATCAGATAGAAAGAAAGAATAAAAATCAATTACTTTTAGATGAAAAAAAAAAATATACCTCAAAAATTCTTAATATTATTAATCCTTTATTGACCGAATATGTTGAAAAAAATAAAATTGATTTAGTTATTGAAAAAAAAAATATACTAATCGGTATCAAAACATTAGATATAACTAACCAAATATTAATACTTCTCAACGAAGAAACCAAAAAAAAAAAATTAATTAATGAAAATTAAAAATCCTTTTTTTAAAAAAAAAAATAATATTAATCTAGATGATATATATAAAATTTTAAATTTAAATAAACCTAAGAAGAATTATAAAATAGATAATATATCTGATTTAAATGGTGCTAAAAAGAATGATCTATCCTTCTTTAACTCGTTAAAATATATTGATAGTTTAAAATTAACTAAATCTAAAAATATAATTACTCATAAAAAATATGAAAAAATAGTTAATGAACACTCCAATCCGATAGTTGTCAATAATGTGTTGAATGCAGTTGCAGCTATAACAGAATTATTTTATCCTACTTCTATTAATGATAATATTGATTTTTCTGTAGCGAAACCTAAAAAAAAAATTAAAAATGTAAAGTTTGCCAAGAACTTATTAGTTGGAAAAAATGTTAAAATTGGAACTGGAACTCAAATTGGTCACAATACTATAATAGAAAGCAATGTAATAATTGGAAAAAACTGTAGCATTGGAAGTAATGTAATTATCAAAAATTCTATAATAGGAGATAATGTTCGTATTTTAGACGGATCAATAATAGGAAAAAAAGGATTTGGTTTTTTTCCTAATGAAACAAAAAATCTAAGATATCCTCATATTGGAATGGTTATTATTAATGATAATGTGGAGATTGGCTGTAATAATACTATAGATCGAGGATCTTTATCAAACACGGTTATTGGAAAAAATACATTTTTAGATAACCAAGTACATATTGCTCATAACGTGAGTATTGGAAATAATTGTATAATAACTGCTCAAGTAGGATTTGCTGGAAGTGCATCAATAGGTAATAAAGTTCAAATTGGAGGTCAATCTGGAATATCTGGACACTTAAAAATTGGAAATAATGTACAGATTGGTGGTGGTAGTGGAGTTTTAAAAAATATACCAGACAATTCTAAGGTCATGGGATATCCTGCAAAAGATATAAGAAATTTTTTAAAAGAAAATAAATGACAGATAAATTAAATAAAAACCAGATCAAAGACTTGCTACCTCATAGGGAGCCAATGCTACTGATAGATGAGTTAATTAATATTGAAAAACTTAAATCAGCCACTGCGATAGTGAATGTTAAAAAAGATAGTTTTTTTGTTCAAGGTCATTTTCCTGGTGAGCCTGTTATGCCAGGGGTTTTAATTGTCGAAGCTTTTGGACAAGCCGCTGCAGCCTTAACTGCTGCAGGAATAGATAAAAAAACTTATGAAAATAAGTTAGTTTTCTTGATGACCGTCGATAAAGCAAGATTTAGAAATCCTGTTATACCTGATTGCAAACTAGAATTAAATATTGAAGCTGTCAGATCTCATGGAAGAGTATGGAAATATAAAGGTGAAGCTATTGTTGATGGAAAAAAAATGGCTGATGCTCAGTGGGCTGCAACTATTGTTGATAGAAAGAAATAATCAGTAGTAATTCTTGATAAGAATTTAGATAATAATTTGTTATTAATTAAATGTGATACATCCATCATCAATAATAGATCCAAATGCTAAAATTTCTAAAGATGTTGTGATTGGTCCATATTGTGTAATAGGCGCAGACGTTGAATTAGGATCAAATACAAAATTACATTCTCATATAAATATTAATGGTAATACAAAAATCGGAAAAAATAACGAAATTTTCCCTTTTGTATCAATCGGAACACCTCCACAAGATTTAAAATATAAAGGTGAAAAAAATTCTATAATTATAGGTGATAATAATAAACTTAGAGAATATGTGAACATTAATCCTGGTACTTCTCATGGTGGAACAGTTACAAAATTAGGTGATAACAATTTATTAATGGTTTATTGTCATGTAGCTCACGATTGTAATCTTGGAGATAATATAGTTCTAGCGAACAATGTTCAGGTTGGTGGTCATGTAAAAATTGAAGACAATGCTATAGTTGGTGGAAGTTGCGCAATACATCAATTTTCTAGAATTGGTCAATTAGCAATGGTTGGAGGAATGACAGGTGTATTAAGTGATGTAATTCCATTCGGTTTATCCTTAGGAAATAGAAATAATTTAGTTGGACTTAATCTTGTAGGATTAAGAAGAGCAAAAATCTTAAAAGAAGATATTAAATTCTTACAAAATTTTTATGATGTAGTATTTGCTGACCAAAATTTTAGATCAAATATTGAAAAACTTGAAAATAATATAAAAGCAAATAAATATGTTAAATTGATAATAGATTTCTTAAATTCTGATAAAAAAAGACCTATATCATTACCTATAAATAAAAATGAAAATAACTGATAATTTTTTAGATAAATCTGAGTTTGAAAACATCAATAAAACTTTTCATCTCTCTAATTTTCCATGGTACTTTATGCCATTCAAAGTTCATAAAGGAGATGATAATTATCAATTTTATCATTTGTTTATAGCTAAAGGTAAAGTTCTATCAAAGCATTTTGATATACTCCATCCTATACTGAAAAAATTAGGTGCAAAAGAAATATTAAGAATAAAAGCAAATTTAACTTTAAAACAAAATGAGCATATTAAGTCAGACATGCATGTTGATTTTAAAGATTGTAAAACTGCAATTTTTTATCTTAATACAAATAATGGTTATACATTATTTGATAAAGGTGATAAAATACCAAGTCAGGAAAATCGAGTAGTAGAATTTGACTCAAATCTTAAACATTGTGCAGTAGATCACACTGATACAAAATATAGAATAGTAATAAATTTTAATTACTTGTAATGATAGGATTATTTTTAGGAGAAAAAAAATTACCATTAGAAATTTTAAAAAGTTTAAAAAAAAAGAATATTAAATATTTTATTATAGATTTATCAAAAAATAATAAATTTAAAAAAGATAGAAACAGTTATTTTATTAATATTGGAAAATTTGGTAAAATTTTAGAATTAATTAAATCAAAAAAATGTAATAAAGTTTTATTTGCA